>Ga0315339_1002144_pt1 | contig 15478 bp, 14 predicted proteins | sample ASW17metaG_FD_204514 | JGI IMG/M metagenome (GOLD analysis project Ga0315339, IMG submission 204514) | Ammonia-oxidizing marine archaeal communities from Pacific Ocean, United States - ASW #17 | ecosystem: Environmental > Aquatic > Marine > Oceanic | place: USA: California | collected 2016-12-05
CCATCCTAAAAACCACCGGCCCTGGTTCAGGGTGGTTCATCACTGCGGCGAAGCCGCGCCCAATGTCAGTCCGCTTGGCCATGGCCTCATAATACCACGCGATGGTGGCGGCGTCCTGACGGCGATTAAAGTTGGTTAGGGCGTTAACACTTTGACGGGTAAATACGGGTAAATACGGGTCCTGAAAGTGTTAACATCCGCAGTTTTCTGGGGTGGGTGCTCGGCTGGACCATGCGGGCCCGCTGCCCGATCCATCGGCCCCGCCGCAACCCCATCAGAACCGACCCTATCCCACCAACCTGCCCCGACCCCCGGCAAAGAGATCCGGCGCGCGTTGATCGGGGTGCGGGGTGGGGGTATCGTTCGCGGATGCGCCTATCGATTCTGCAAACGATCATTTTGTTGGCCGCGATGGGCCTGCTGACGGCTTGCGGCCGCTCGACACCGGCACCGCTGGTCTACGGCACCCAGAGTGCGCAGACGGCGAAATCCGCGCCCGGTAAGAAGGCGCCGGGCGCCGCAATTGGCGCCGGTGTCCACGTGGTGGCCGCGGATGAAACCCTGTACGCGGTGTCCCGGCGTTCCGGCGTTGCCTTGCGGGACTTGATCCAGGTCAACAAATTGCGCCCGCCCTACCGCCTGGACAAGGGGCAACGCCTGTCCATACCCGGCGTGCGCTACCACCGCGTGGCCGCGGGAGAGACACTGTATGGTATTTCCAGGCGCTTTTCCGTATCGCCCTACGCCCTGGCCCGAACCAATCGGGTGACGGCGCCCTACAACATCTGGCCGGGGCAAAAGCTGCGTCTGCCGGCCAGCGAGGCGACTCTCGCCGCAAGACGCCCAGCCAATACTGCGCCGCAGCCACGCCGCAAGCAAACCCTGAAATCGGTTATCAAGCCGGCCCCGAGACGCGCCGGAGGACGATTTGCCTGGCCGGTTGAAGGGCGGGTGATTTCGCGCTTTGGGGCCAAGGCCAATGGCCTGCACAACGACGGCATCAATATCGCGGTCAGGGAAGGGACGGCGGTGCGGGCGGCGGACAATGGCGTGGTGGTCTATGCGGGCAATGAGCTGCGGGGTTTCGGCAATCTACTGCTGCTGCGCCACCGGGGCGGCTGGGTCACGGCCTATGGCCATAATCAGACCCTGGATGTGCGGGTCGGCGATGTGGTACGCCGCGGCCAGCGCATTGCGCGGTCGGGCAGCACTGGCAATATCACCCGCTCCCAATTACATTTTGAAATTCGCAAGGGCCGCCGCGCCGTCAATCCAGCTAAATTTTTGGCCGTCAAACAGGCGCTAGTCGATCCGCACGCCCATGCGGCCGGCCAGGTCCTGGATGAACTGCCAGGCCACCCGGCCGTTGCGGGCGCCCCGCGTCATGGACCATTCGATGGCCTGGGCGCGCAATTCATTTTCGCTGATGTCGAGGGTATAATGCTTGCAATAGCCCGACAGCATGGCGAAATATTCATCCTGGCTGCAATTGTGGAAGCCCAGCCACAGACCGAAACGGTCCGATAGGGAGACCTTCTCCTCCACCGCCTCGGACGGATTGATCGCGGTGGAGCGTTCGTTCTCCATCATGTCGCGGGGCATCAGGTGGCGGCGGTTCGAGGTGGCGTAGAAAATGACGTTGCCCGGCCGCCCCTCGATGCCGCCTTCCAGCACGGCCTTGAGGGATTTGTAGGAGGCATCGTCGTTGTCGAACGATAGATCGTCGCAAAACAGCACATAGCGGTGATCGCCATGGCGCAACAGCTTCAACAAACGGGGCAGGGATGGGATGTCCTCGCGATGAATTTCCACCAATTTCAGCCTGCCCGGTTCAGCCTCGACAATGCTGCCGTGGATGGCCTTGACCAGACTGCTCTTGCCCATGCCGCGGGCCCCCCAGAGTAGCGCGTTGTTAGCGGGCAGGCGGTTGGCGAAGCGACGGGTATTCTCATACAGGGTATCGGATTGGGACTGAATGCCCTGCAATAGGTGTAGGTCAATGCGGCTGACCGCCAGGATCGGCTCCAGATGCCCGTCATCGCTGTGCCAGACGAAAGCATCGGCGCCGTCAAGGTCAACCACTTTGTCGCGGGGCGGCGACAGCCGATCCAAGGCATCGGCGATACGGCCCAGCAAAGGGGCCAATTCAGTGGCATTTTCGATCTTGGAAGCGGACATTTGGAAGAAAAGCCTTGTGCTGCGATGAAGGCGGGAACCTAGTCGTCACCGAGCAGTGGGTCAACTGAGTGGCCGCGCTTGGTGTAGGGCCTTGAAAAATGCCCATGCAATACCACATTACGCGGATGGATGCCCATAGAGACGCCTTTTGGGCGTTTTCGGGTAGGAGCGTGGGCCGACGCGATGCGAGGCATCGTTTAGGTGTACGCGACGCCATCCGAAAGCGCCCAAAAGGCGCCCTCCGGGTCCCCTCCGCGCGCCCTCGGATCGTGTCGAGGGTGCTTGAGTATATCCTACATCGCCTGCGCCCTCTCTCCTACCCGAGGGCGCGCGGAGGCGATCTCTATGGGGATCCATCCGCGCAATGTGGTATTTAGGGTACTTGCAATGGACCTTTTGCGTTTGCAATCCGGGCCGGCGCGGCTATAGTCCGCCCGCCTCAAGCTATATACTGGAGAACTCCATATGCTGATTTCGCCCGCTTATGCGCAGGCCGGCGGTGCGCCCGGCGGCGATATGTTCCTGCAACTGATGCCGTTGCTACTAATTTTCGTGGTTTTTTGGTTCTTCCTGATCCGACCGCAACAGAAAAAGGCCAAGGAGCACCGGGAAATGGTCTCTAACGTCCGCCGTGGCGACCAGGTGGTGACCGGTGGCGGCCTGATGGGCAAAGTCATCAAGGTGATCGACGACAATACGGTGCAGGTTGAACTGGCCGAAAATGTTAAGGTCAAGGTCATCTCGTCCACGCTGCAGGACGTCCTGAGCAAGGGTGCGCCGGTGGCGGGCGGCAAGGACAAGGGTGACGCCAAGTCGGACGGCAAGTCAGATAACGATAACAAGGACGCCGGCGACAATAACACCGAGGCCCCGGCCGAGAAGAAGTCCCTGTTCGGCTTCGGCGGCAAGAAATAGCCGGATCCGTCATCCGTAATGCTGTATTTTGCCCCCTGGAAAGTCACCGTGGTCGCCATTCTGTGTTTGGCTGGCGTTGTATTCACCATTCCAAATTTCCTCTCCGAGCGGACCGCCTTAAGTCTGCCCGATTGGCTGCCCCATAAGCAGGTGAACCTAGGGCTCGACCTTCAAGGCGGCTCACATCTGTTGCTGGAGGTGGAGGCAGACGTGGTGGTGCAGGAGCGTCTGGTGGCCTTGGAGCAATCGATCCGGCAATCCCTGCGCCCGACCAAAAGCAGAAAACGCATCGGTTATCGTGAACTGGGCGTGCGCGGCGGCGCGGTAATGCTGACAATCCGCAATCCTGAGCAGATTGATCTGGCGGTGGAAGAGATCGAAAAACTGGCCGTGCCGGTGCAGGGCAACGTGGTCTCCGGACTGCCGGGCGGGCGGGACATCACGGTCGATGTGGTCAACGGCAACCAGATCAGCGTCACTTTGACGGAAGAGGCGATCCTGGAGCGGCGGCGCAGCGCCATCGAACAATCGATCGAAATCGTGCGCCGGCGGATCGATGAATTAGGCACGCGGGAGCCGACCATTCAGCGCCAGGGCGACGAACGTATACTGGTCCAGGTCCCCGGACTGCAGGATCCGGAACGTTTGAAGGCTATTTTGGGCAAGACCGCCAAGATGGTCTTCCGCCTGGTCGATTTGACGACCTCGCCAGCGGAAATCATGGCCGGCGCCCGCACCCCACCCGGTTCGGAACTGTTGGAATCGGATGAACGCAACGCAGACGGCTCGCCGGCTGATATGTATGTGGTGCGCAAGCGGGTCATGGTAAGCGGCGATACCCTGGTGGATTCCTCCGCCACCTTCCAAGACAACATGCCGGTGGTCTCCTTCCGCTTCGACAGCGTCGGCGCCAAGCGGTTCGGTGAAGCCACCAAAAAGAACGTTCGCAAACCCTTCGCCATCGTGCTGGACAGGCGGGTGATCAGCGCCCCGGTGATCCGCGAGCCTATTCTGGGCGGCACCGGTATCATCAGCGGCAATTTTACGGTGCAGGAAGTACAGGACCTCTCGCTGTTGCTGCGCGCCGGTGCCTTGCCCGCGCCCTTGAAGATATTGGAAGAGCGCAGCGTGGGCCCGGCGTTGGGCGCCGATAGCGTGGCGGCGGGCAAGATCGCCTGCGTCATCGCCTTTATCGCGGTCATGGTCTTCATGGTGCTGTCTTACGGCCTGTTCGGCCTGGCCGCCGATATCGCCTTGGTGTTCAACCTGTTTCTGATCATGGGCGCGTTGTCCATATTGCAGGCCACTCTGACCCTACCGGGCATTGCCGGCATTGTCCTGACAATTGGCATGGCGGTCGACGCCAACGTGCTGGTGTTCGAGCGGATCAGGGAAGAGATACGCACGGGCAAAACGCCGTTCGCCGCCATGGAGGCGGGCTATCAACGGGCCATCGGCACCATTTTGGATGCCAATATCACCACGTTGATCGCCGCCGTCATTTTATTCGCTATGGGCTCCGGCCCGATCAAGGGCTTCGCGGTAACATTGGGCATCGGCATTATCAGCTCCGTCTTCACGGCGGTGGTGGTGACCCGGTTGATGCTGGTTATCTGGCTGCGGCGGACACGACCCGCCGCCTTGCCCATATAGGTCTGGGGAATAGCAGATGTTTCAGATTAAATTAGTCCCCGAGAGAACCTCTATTCCCTTTGTTAACTGGCGTCGGCCGGCCATGGCCTGTTCCGCCGTCTTGGTGGTGCTGTCGCTGATCATGGCCTTCTCGCCCGGTTTAAACTTCGGCATCGATTTTCGCGGCGGCATCCTGGTCGAGGTGCAAACCGAGGGGCCCGCGAATTTGAGCGACATGCGCGGTAAAATGGGCGGCCTGGGCTTGGGCGAAGTTTCACTGCAGGAATTCGGCGCCGCCGACACGGTTTTGATCAGAATTGAAAAACAGCCCGGCGACGCCGCGGCCCAACAGGTGGCGGTCTCGAAAGTGCGCGCTGCCCTGGGCGAGAGCGTTGATTACCGGCGCACGGAATTCGTCGGCCCCAAGGTTAGCGGAGAATTGATCGAGGCGGGCGCTATTGCCATTCTCCTGGCCGTTGTGCTGATGCTGATCTACATCTGGTTCCGGTTCGAATGGCATTTCGGCGTTGGCGCCGTGGTGGCCTTGGTGCATGACGTGGCCCTGTCGGTGGGCATGTTCGCCGTGACCCAGATGGAATTTAATCTTTCAACCATCGCGGCCCTGTTGACCATCGTCGGATATTCCATCAACGACACCGTGGTGGTCTATGACCGGGTGCGGGAGAGCCTGCGCAAGTACAAGGCCAAAAGCCTGCCGGATGTCTTGAACCTGGCCATCAACGACACCCTGTCGCGTACCACCATGACCTCCGTCACCACGCTGCTGGCCCTGGTGGTGTTGTTCATTTTCGGCGGCGCGGTGATCCAGGGCTTTGTCTTCGCCATGATCTGGGGCGTTATTGTCGGTACTTATTCTTCGATTTTCATCGCCGCGCCCTTGTTGATCGTGCTGGGGCTGGGCGACCGGCACCGAAGCGGCGCGGGTGGGGGCACGGACGCGGCGAAGTCGACACCCTAAATAATGGATATCACGCCCCCCGTCGCCGCCGACCGGCAATTGATCCAGGGCTATGGGGACGGCGGGTTCCGGGTTTCGGGCCGGCGTCATATGGGTTCAATTCTGGTCTTGCCCCATCTGACCCTGCCCTGGCCGCTGGATGATATTGCCAACCTTAGCCTTGAGGACCTGGGGCCGATACGCGATGCATCGGAACCGGTGAGCGTGCTGTTGTTGGGATGCGGGAACGCTGGTGCCTTGATTGCCCCGAAACTTCGCGCCGAAGTTCGCGAATGGGGCGTGGTGATCGAGGCCATGGACACGGGTGCTGCCTGCCGCACCTATAACGTTCTGTTGAGCGAGGACCGGGACGTCGCCGCCGCCCTGATCGCTATTTCCTAAGCCTGCCATATGTTCAGTTACTGGATTCCCATCACTGTTTTTGCCGCCTTCATGCAGAATCTGCGTTCGGCACTGCAGAAGCATATCAAGGGCCGGCTATCCACGGGCGGAGCGGCCTATGTGCGGTTTATCTACGCGCTGCCCTTGGCCTTGATCCTGCTGTGGACCCTGGTCAGCCAGTTTGGCTACGCCCTGCCGGGCATCAACCCGGCCTTTCTGATCTATTGCCTGCTGGGCAGCCTCAGCCAGATTTTGTTCACGTTTATCCTTTTGTATCTGTTTTCCCTGCGTAATTTTGCCGTGGGCACGACGTTCTCAAAGACCGAAATTGTACAGATCGCCATTCTGGGCCTGATCCTGCTGGGGGATGAAGTCAGCCTCATGGGGGTCGGGGCCATTGTCGTCGGCATGACCGGCGTGATCATCCTGTCCATGGCGCAGACGTCCGTCACCTGGGCCAATCTGGCGACTTCGCTGTTCGAGAAATCCACCCTGGTCGGCCTGATTTGCGGCGCCTTTCTGGGGGCCTCCGTAGTTTTCTTTCGGGGCGCCACCCTGGCGCTGGAAGACGGCGACGTTTTGATCCGCGCTTCGTTCAGTCTGGCAGTGGCCCTGGTCATGCAGACGGTGATGATGGGCGGATACCTGCTGCTGCGGGAGCCGGGCCAGATGGCGTTGGTATTCCGCCATTGGAAACCGGCGGGCGCGGTGGGCATCGCGGGCTTTCTGGGCTCTATCGGCTGGTTCACCGCCTTTACCCTGCAAAACGCGGCCTATGTGCGTGCGGTGGGGCAGATCGAATTGATCTTTACCTTTATCGCCTCGATCATGTTTTTCAAGGAAAAGACGTCGCCAATGGAATTGGCCGGTATCGCCCTGATCATGGTGGCGATTGTCGCCATCATGCTGACGGGTTAGAATTGGCGCATGAGCAAAATTGAAATTCAGAAATCAAGCGGCGGACTTGGGGCCGACGTTCATGGCGTTGATTTATCCAAACCCCTGGAAGCCCATTCGCTGTCCGCGATCAAGGCGGCCTGGGCCGAACACCTGGTGCTGCGTCTTCCAGGCACCCGGTTGAGCGACGATCAGTTGATGGCTTTTTCCCAGAATTTAGGCCCCTTGGATATGCGGCCGGTCGGTAAGGCGGAGCAGAAATCCGTGCCGGGCAATCACTACGTCACGATCATATCCAATGTGCTCGAGAACGGCCGCCCGATCGGCGGCCTGGGTAACCTGGACGCCCAATGGCACACGGATATGTCCTACAAACCATCGCCCGCCGTCGCCTCCATCCTGCATGCGTGGAAACTACCGGATCAGGGCGGCGACACCTATTTTTGCAATATGTACGCGGCCCTGGAAGGTTTGCCTTCCGCTTTGCGTGCGCGCATCGAAGGCTTGCAATTGAAACATGATGCCGGCCACAACTCCGTGGGCGGTCTGCGCCGTGGTTTCGAAGAGGCGGTCAATGCCAAGGCGGCGCAGGGTGCCATTCATCCCCTGATCCGCACCCACCCGGTGACGCACCGCCAATGCCTGTATCTGGGCCGCCGCCAGGATGCCTATATCGTTGGCCTGGAACTGGGGGAGAGCGAGGCGCTGTTGGATGAAATCTGGGCCGCCGCCACGTATCCGGACTATTGCTGGAAGCAGACCTGGCGGCCACACGACACGGTGATGTGGGACAACCGCTGCACCATGCACCGTCGCGACGGCTTCCCCAATGATCAACAACGCATCATGCGCCGCACCCAGGTCGGCGGGGATAAGGTGAATTAGCGCTCCTGAACGTAGGCTGCCACGGCATTGACCAAATCGTTCAGACGGGCGGGATCATTTAGAATGTCGTTGGAGAGAACCACATAGCCTTTCTTAACGTGGCCCTTCGCGAAATACTTCAGCGGCTCTCCGTCGCCTTCATCGATGATGGAAATGCATGTCGCATTATCAAGCTTCGCGGCGATACCGAACGTGCCGTAGGTCAGAAAAATATTGCTGTCTGCATAAGCTGCAACCGCACCGAATACGGATTTGAACGTGATATTAAAAGAGCGCCCGTATTGGCCTGCTCGACCAGAGCGCCCGCGGTGGCTAGAAACGTTTAATTCATAACAATCTTGCGAGGAGAAACGTCTCGTCCACGCCCATGAGCCTGGAATAGCCGACCACGTCGGCGGAGACGATTGCCGCCAGTTTTCGTTGCGTGCCATCGGACATGGCGCAAGCTTAGCGGTTCCTGAGCGGGAAACCAGAGATCATTGCAGCCAATTCAGGATGATAGCCGGCTGACACCGGCCAGGACGTGGTAGCAGGTTTCCATCGTGGGCAGGGACAGGCCGTTGTCCTTGGCCAGGGACAGGGCATGGCCAAAGGTCTCCTCCTCCTCGAGGCGCTTGCCCTTGTCGGCGTCCTGCAGCATGGATTGGCGGAAGGTGGGCGCGGTCTTGCCCTGGGCCCGGCCGCGTTCCTGTACCAGGGCCACGGCGCCATCTTCGTCCAGGGCGGTCAACTGGTCCAGGAAGAACGGCGCGCCGGGCATCAGGGGGATGTCGAGGCGTTGGGCCAGTTGCGCTGCCTCGCGGACAATGCGGACGACGATGCGGGCGGTGTCGGGATCGGCGGTGAACTTCCAGGTTTCCTGGCGGGTCAGGACCGAGACGGCCGAGATACCCACCCAGCCGACGAACTTGGTCCATTCCTGGCTGCGGATATCTACCGATGCCAGGGACGCCAGCTTGGCGTTGGTGAAGCACTGAACGATGTCATCCACCCTGGGGCTGGCGCCGCCCGCCAATTCGCCGATAATGGTGGGATTGCGCATGATGAAATTGGCCGCGCCGTCCGCCTGAATGGCGCCGCCAATCATGCAGACCGAGCCGAGGACATGTTCGGTGCCGAACGCTTCCGCCAACAGTTGGTTTTTCATGACGCCGTTCTGGATCGAGAAAGCGGCGCCCACGTCCATGTGCTGTACGGAGGCGATGGCATCGTCGGTGTCGTAGGTCTTCACGGCCAAGATCAAGACGTCCGTGGCGTTCAATGCCCCCGGATCTTCCACGATTTTCACGGACACCGTGAAATCATCCAGCCCGGTGATGGTCACGCCATTCGTGGCGAGATGTTTTGCCCGCTCTCCACGCGCGATCAGTTCGACGTCTTCACCGGCGCGGGCCAAATAGGCGGCGATCACCGTGCCCAGGGCGCCGGCGCCCAGAATAACGAATTTCATTATTGTTTCTTTCTTAGTCGACCAAATGGGGCAGCCGATTTACGGCCGCCAGCATATGGTAACAGGTTTCCAATGTGGGCACGGCAAGGCTGTATTCCCTTGCCAGGCTGACCGCATGGCCAAAGGTTTCCTCCGCTTCGATTAATTTTCCCCTATGCACATCCTGCAGAATGGATGGCCGGTAGCTTGGTGAGTTTTCGCCAATCATCTTTCCGGCTTATTGAATCATGGCAGCCGCGTCGTCCTCGTTCAGCGCGACCAATTCTCTCAAATTCAAGGGCCCTTCCGGTCGCAGTGAAATACCCAGATGAGCGGGCAACAAGGCTGCCTCCCGAGCGACGCGCGCCATGTCGGGATCAGCCAGGAATTTCCAAGTTGCCTGATGCGGCATCAGGGCCATGGTCGCAACACTGAGCCAGAGGACGTATTTGGTCCATTCCTCGCATAGAATGTTTTCCGGCACGGAGGCGACCAGTTTGGCATTTACCAGGCGGCCGACAATGTCTTCCGCCCGGGCGGAGGTGCCACCCGATGGAACGCCAATTAGGGTATGATTCTCCATGACATAGTTTGCCGCGCCATTGGTCTCGATGGCGGCGGCAATGACGCTAATGGCGCCGAGTACCGCATCCGCGCCAAAGGCCTCCGCCAACTGCGCGTTCTTCTTGATGCCGTTCTGAACGTAGAGGGCGCTGCCTACTTCCATATGGCGGGCCGAAGCAAGGGCCGCCGCCGTGTCCTGGGTTTTGACGGAAAGAATTAACACGTCCGCCCGGCTCTACGAGGCGGGATCGGTGATGATATCCACGGGCTGGGCAAAATCTTCGAACCCGGTGATTGTGACGCCTTCGGTGGCGAGCTGTTTTGCCCGCTCCCCACGGGCGATCAGGGCCACATCTTCGCCCGCGCGGGCCAGGTAAGCGGCGATGACCGAACCAAAGGCGCCTGCGCCCAGGATAACAATCCGCATGCTGTCACTCCGTCAAATTGGTGGATGGGCCCGAATGGCGTCTTCGTTCAATTCCGTGCCCCAGCCCGGACCCTGGGGCAGCAACATGTGGCCGTCTTCGATTACCGGCACATTAGTAACGATATCGTCCTTCCAGGGCACGTCGTCCACGTCGATCTCCATGATGCGGAAGTTCGGCACGGCGGCGCACATATGAGCCGACATGAAGGACGACAAATGGCCATAGAAGTTATGGGGCGCCACATTAATTTCGTAGGCCTCCGCCATGGCCGCTATCTTCATGGAATGAAAGATGCCGTTCCAGGGCAGATCGATGATCGCCACGTCCATTGAATGATGCTCGAAAAACGGCCGGAACTCCCGCAGGCGAAACAGGCTTTCGCACGAGGCGATGGGTGTCTGAAGGGAATTGCGGATATGGCGCAGGGCAGGGGGGTCGTAAAGGTCGATCTCGAACCAGGTCAGGCCCAGATCATCCAGGGCGCGGGTGATCTGCAAATAGCCTTCGGTCTTGCAGTTGAAGTTGATGTCCAGACGGATGCCCATGTCCTCGCCGGCGCCCTCCCGCAGCGCCTCCAACTGGGCGCGGAGGTTGCGGATCATGGGTTTTTCCACGTTCAGGGCCGGGGTATCGCCGCCCCGGCCAAAGCCGGGCATGTACATGGGCGGGTCCTCGCCGAACAGAAAAATATTGGTTTTCAGTCCCTTGTAGCCGCTCTCCCGCACCCGTTTGCCCAGGGCAACCACGTCATCCAGGTTTTTCAGGGGCGGCAGGCCAATGGCCTCGGCCGCCGCCGGGCGCATCAGGTAGCTGCCGCAATGGGACCAATACAGCATCAGGCGGTCCCGCACCGGGCCGCCGATCAGGTCATAGACGGGCACGCCCAGGGCCTTGCCCTTGATATCCATCAGGGCGTTTTCGATGGCCGCCATGGCCTGCTGGTTAATGCCGCCGGGGGCTTGGCGGGTCAGGGCGTAAAGCTGTTGCGAAATGGCTTCGTGATGGCACGGGTTGCGGCCCTGAATGGTTTCCACCAAGGCCTCGATCACCGCCGTAAGGCCTTTCGAGCCATAGCTCTCATTATATTCGGCGATGCCGGTCAGGCCGTCGTCGGTCAGGATTTTGAGAAACGAGAAATTGCGCCAGCCCGCGCCGCAATGGAGGGTTTCACAACCGGTGATTTTCATGATGTTTGTTCCAATTTTCGATTTTCGGGTTGGAGTTTAGCAAGTGTTTGTTTTGGCGGGCAATTCGCGATACCGTCATGGCCATAAAAACCAGCTCATAGGGACGGAGGCGGAATGATGACGCAACCCTGGCATAAGTACTACCCCGAGGCGGCCAAGAAATTTGACGTGAGCAAAATGGAGCACGCCACCCTGGTTGATCTCATCAATGCCGCGGGCAGCAAGTTCCCCGACCGTCCGGCTGTCACCACAATCCTGCCCACCGGTGCCGATACCACCATCAATTATGGGGAATACCTGGAACACGCCAAGGACTTCGCCGCCTATCTGCGGGAGACGGCGGGGCTGAAGCGCGGCGAGACCGTGGCCATGATGACGCCCAACTGCATCGATTTCACCATCGTCGCGGCGGGTGCCTTTCTGGCCGGCGCGGTCTGCACCAATATCAATCCGCTCTACACAGCGCCGGAAATGGAGCATCAGCTGAACGATTCCAATGCCGCCATTCTGGTGATCATCGATATGTTCGGCGACAAGGTGGATGAGGTCATTAAAGCCACCAAGGTGCGCCAGGTGGTGACGATTTCCCTGGTGGACTTCTTTCCCTTCTTCAAGAAAATGCTGATTGGCTTTGTTCTGAAGACTGTGAAAAAAGCCATTCCCAATATGCGTACCGCCCAGGTGAAATTCTCAGACGCTCTGGCCTCCGGCAAGGCGGCGCGGCGGGGCGGTGATATTTCAAGCTATACCGAGGGGTTGACGGGGGATGATACCGCGCTGTTCCAATATACCTCCGGCACCACGGGCCGCAGCAAGGGTGCGGAGTTGAGCCATACGGGCATTCTGGCCAATGCCCATCAGGGCGAGGTCATGACCGAAGCGGTCGTCGACCAAAATGGCGATACCCTTTTGGTCATCCTGCCCCTCTACCATATCACCGCCTTTGCCTTGATCTTCGTTGCCGGGCTGGGCAATGGCGATCACATGGTTCTGGTGCCCTCGCCCCGTCCGCCATCGAACCTGAAAACAGCGTTCGAGAACTATGCCGTTACCCGGTTTACCGGCATCAATACCCTGTTCGCCGCCCTGATGGAGGAGCCGTGGTTTAATCGTGATCTGTTCAAGGCCGTCACTTTCTGCGGCTCGGGCGGCGCGGCGCAGCAGACCGGCGTGGCGCGCCGTTGGACGGAAGCCACGGGTGTCGAGATTTATCAGGGTTATGGCATGACAGAGTGCTGCGGTGTCATGAGCCTGAATCCGGTCGGCGAAAACCGCCTGGGCTCGGTCGGCATCCCGGTGCCGGGATTGGAAGTGCGCATCGTCGATGACGAAAATGTGGAACAGCCCATCGGCTCGCCGGGCGAGCTGTTGTTCAAGGGTCCGACCATTATGAAAGGCTATTTCGGCCGGCCGGAAGCCACGGCCGAAGCAATCCGCGATGGCTGGCTTTATTCCGGCGACATCGCGGTGATGGACGAGGACGGCTTTCTCGAAATCGTCGACCGCAAGAAGGACATGATCCTGGTCTCCGGCTTTAACGTCTCGCCGAATGAAATCGAGGATGTGATCACCACCCTGCCCGGCGTGGTGGAGGTGGGCGTGGTCGGTATTCCGGACGAAAAATCATCGGAAGTGCCCATGGCCTTCATCGTCACCAACAGCGATGCGGTGACGGAGGAATTGGTCATCGCCCATTGCCGCGACGCCCTGACCAACTACAAAGTGCCCAAACGCATCGAATTCGTCGATGATATTCCCAAATCCCCCGTCGGCAAGGTGTTGCGGCGGGAGTTGCGGCAGATGATCGTGTCGTAACGACAAAATTGGTTCAAATTATTTGGATGTCGGCCTCGGCTTGTGATTTTAGCCATGTGACGAAGGTCCGGACGGGGCGGCGAACTTCGCTCGGCCGGGTCTGAATGTAGTAGATGCCAAATCCGGGATCGGTAAACAATTCAACCAGTCCGCCGCTGCGAAGCGCCGCCGCGACCCAAGGTTGTGCCGTATAGGTCAGGCCGTCGCCGCGCCTTACCGCTTCCATGATCAGATTGCCGGGCATGTGGGTGATCATGGGCGGGCGGACAGGGTCCACGCCGTGGCGGGTGAACCAGTCGGCCACTTCGTTGGTGACCAGTTCCTGCAGCCATGGCAAATGCACCAGCGCGGCCGGATTGGAAATATCGCTGCCCGAAATCAGGGCCGGCGTTCCAACCACCACCATATTGGCAACCAGCAAGGTTTCGACATCTGGTTCACCCCGGCGGCGGTCGGCATAACGAACCGCTAGATCGATACCGCTCGGTACAAGTTCGACCACTTCGGCGGTCGGGTTCAACATGATGGTGATTTCGGGGTGGCGATTTTGAAAATCCATGATCCGGCGCATCATTCAGCGCACGGCAAAGGCCGGCGACATGGTGACCTGAAGGTGTCCTGGCGGCCATCGTTGCGTAGCTACCCGACACCTCTTTGGATGGCTTCAAACCCCAGGCTCAGATCCTAGGCCAATGCCCGGCCGTCCCCGGTTACGTCGCGGCCGAGACCGAGGACGAAGTTTGGAAGCTGATGGAGCTGCACGCCGTCGTCGCCCACGGCGAAGACCCCAGCGCGTGGAGCGACAATGACCGCGCCTTTCTAAAAACTTTGATCAAACCGGCTTAAAAACCGGTTTTCCACCCACCACTTCACCATTCGGAACGAACGCTCTACAATAGCGGCTTGCGTTTTTGATTGGGGACGGAGTGGCATGGACTACGATTTGAAAATTGTTGGCGGCACGATTGTCGATGGTACCGGCAACGAGGGTTATCGCGGCGATCTTGGTATCCAGGGCGGCCGGGTGGTGGCCCTGGGCGAGGCCAGGGGAGATGCGGCCCGCACCATGGATGCCGGCGGCCTGGTGGTCTGTCCTGGATTTGTCGATATCCATACCCATTACGATGCCCAGGTGTTGTGGGACCGCATGCTGACAATTTCACCCTGGCATGGGGTCACCACCGCCGTCATGGGCAATTGCGGCTTTGGCGTTGCCCCCATGCGGCCCGCGGACCGCAAGAACATCATGAAGACCTTGGAAAAAGTCGAAGGCATGAGCTACCAGGCGTTGGAGGCCGGGTTGGGCCTGAATTGGCCTTTCGAAAGCTTTCCCGAATATCTCGACACCGTCCAGGGCGGCGGCACCGCCATCAACCTGGCGGCATTTATCGGCCATACGCCGTTGCGCATCTACGTTATGGGCGAGGAGGCGGCATCCGACCGCGAGGCGACGGGGGACGAAATTGCCGCCATGGCGCAGATCGTGCGCGAGGCAATGGCCGCGGGCGCCATTGGTTTCGCGACGTCGCAGGCCGCGACCCACAATTCCCATGACGGCCGGCCCATCCCCTCCCGTCTCGCATCCTTTGGTGAACTGGATGCCCTGGTGGGCGCCATGGCGGACAGTCAAAATGGGCGCGGACGCGGCATCCTGCAATGCACCATCGGCCGTACGTTGTTTCATGACGAAATGAGCGAACTGGCCCGCCGGCACAAGGTGCCCGTGACCTGGACCGCCCTGCTGGCTGGCCTGTCTGGTCCCGGCTCCCATGTCAAACATCTCAAGCGCACGGCGGAACAGCGGGCCGAGGGCCTGAACATCGTGCCGCAGGTGGCCTGCCGGCCGATCATGTTCGATTTCGATTTTGGCGAACCGTTCCCGTTCGAGATGCGTCCCCTGTTCAAGGAAACGATGCAGACCGACAAGAATGGCAAGAAAGCCATTTATTTGGACGATGGCTTTCGCCAGAACTTCCGCGCCGATACCGACGCAGGGGCCAAGAACATGCTGGCCGGCTGGGCCCAGCGGGCGGTGATCGCCAATGCGCCCTCCGACCCTTCGTTGAACGAACGTTCCCTGATCGAAGTCGCCGCCGAACAAGGCAAGGACGCAATAGACCTGGCCCTGGATATGTCCATCGACAGCGATTTTGCCGCCCGCTTCCGCGTGCCGCTGATCAACTACGAC
>Ga0315339_1002145_pt1 | contig 15469 bp, 13 predicted proteins | sample ASW17metaG_FD_204514 | JGI IMG/M metagenome (GOLD analysis project Ga0315339, IMG submission 204514) | Ammonia-oxidizing marine archaeal communities from Pacific Ocean, United States - ASW #17 | ecosystem: Environmental > Aquatic > Marine > Oceanic | place: USA: California | collected 2016-12-05
ACGGTATCGACCCGCAGGCATGGCTGGCCGATACACTGGCCCGCATCCCAGACTACAAAATCAACCGCGTCGATGATCTGCTGCCTTGGAAAACTGCTTCATAGGGGCGGCTGGGCCGGACGCTTACCGGCTTTGCGCGCTTGTTCGAACAGGTCACGGACCCGGGCCGCACCAACGCCGACAAACATTTCGACGAACTCGGACCCGGAAATCGAAAAGAACGGCACACCTGCCTCGCCGGCAACTGCGCGTGCCAACAGTGTTTTGCCAGTGCCGGGCGGACCGACCAACAGAATGCCCTTGGGAATATGCGCTCCAAGACGACCGTATTTTTCCTTGTCTTGCAGAAAGGAAACGATTTCCTGCAACTCTGCCTTGGCCTCATCCACGCCGGCCACATCCTCGAATGTAACGCCGGTTTCGGTTTCCAGATAAACTTTGGCCTTGGATTTACCGATGTTCACAAGGCCGCCCATGCCTTGGCTTCCGCCCATCCGGCGCATCAGAAACATCCAGAAAACAAGGAATATCAGGACCGGGGCCACCCAGGAAATCAGGGTGGTCAGCCAGTTTTGATCAGAACCGCCTGTAAAGGTTACGTCATACTGCTCAAGCTCGGTGGCGAATTCGGGCGGCACCCGCTGGGCGACAAAGTTTTCCTTACCCTCGACCGGCTCTTTGAACCGTCCTTCGACCCGGCTTTCGGTAACAGTGATTTCCGCAATCTCGCCCTGCTCCAGATGCGACAGGAATTCGCTGTAGTCCAATGGCAGAACGCTTCGATACCCAAGCCAAACCTGAAACGCCAACCAGACCACCACGGCAGTGATCCAGAACCACAGATTAAACTGTTTTTGCTTGTCCATGCGCCCATCTTCGTCGTTTCAATTTCAATCAAAGCTTTGCCTGCGACCCCAATCTTAGATCGCACTGGGTACTGTCAGACAGGCGGATCGATGCCCTATGCGCCGTCTTCCATTTCGCCCAAGGCAAAACTTTCTAACCTCTGAAGCCGCGCCTGGAGCTGCGCCTTTTCCTCGACAAGGTTCAGAACCACCGCGACACCTGGCAGGTTTACCCCCAGATCCTGTTGCAGCCTCTGCGTCCGGCGAATGATGGTGATGCTGGTGCTTTTAAACCGCCACTTTGCTGCATCCGGGCCGGCCGGGTCCAATATCCCCTGTTCGACCAATTCGATAATCCAATCAGCGGTCTGGCCGCAGGACCGGCACAGATCCGTCAACGTAAGCTCTTCCATCAGATCTCCATGTGGATCTGGTGACGAAGGATTTGCCATGGTCATGCTCCCATAGTGGCGCGCGGATCATAATCCATTTCACGCGACATTTGTTCATAAAGCTTGCGGGCGGCTTCGGTCTCATTCGGCGGAATGACGATCTTTAGCACGGCATAAAAATCGCCCGGCGGCTTGGCCGGAATACCGCGCCCTTTCAGCCGCAGCTTTTTGCCCGTCTGCGCATGTTCCGGCACCTTCATTTCAACAGCACCGGATGGCGTTGGCACCCGCACCCGAGCTCCAAGCGCGGCTTCCCACGGGGTAACGGGAAGATCGAGGTAAACGTCATTGCCTTCAATTCGATAGGGCGCGTCGGCCTGGATCGCCACCTCTAGATACAGATCACCCGCCTTGCCCTGGCCCATACCTGGGGCACCTTTGCCCCTTAGCCGAATATGCTTGCCCTCTGTCACTCCCTTCGGGATTTTCACCCGGATAGAGCGTTCGCGCAGAACAACATGCCCGCTATCGTCCAGTTCCGGGGCGCGCAGGGTGAAATCACGACTGCCGCCATCATAGGCCTCTTGCAGGGAAATCACGATCTTTGCGTGGCTGTCCTGCCCGTGGGCGTGAAACTCTCGGGTGGTGCGCGGCCCGCCTTGTGTTTGCCCGCCCTGCCCCCGCCGACCCGCAAACAAATCGTCGAAAAAGTCGCTAAAGTTGCCCTGATCCGCCTGCGTATAGCCACCGCCGGAAAACTCGAACCCGTCATCCCAGTCAGGCGGAGCCTTGAACTGCTGGCCTGCCTTCCAGTCTGCACCAAGCTGATCATAGGCGGCGCGCTTTTCCGGATCACTCAAAACCTCATAGGCTTCGCCGACCTCTTTGAACCGCGCCTCGGCCTCTGCCGCATCAGCGCCGGTATTCACATCCGGATGGTACTTTCGCACCAGCTTTCGGTAGGCGCGTTTGATTTCGTCCTGCGTGGCGCTACGCTCGACTTCCAGGATCTTATAGTAGTCTTTGTAGTCCATGGTTATTCTCGACTTTCAGAGCTGGAAGGCATTGCGACAGAGATAACTATCAGGGCAAGACCGGTAGACATCAGATCAATCCCAAGAACCGTACCCAACAAAATACTGGATACTTCGGATAGGGTTACGAAAATGAAGATGCCCAACCCGATGCTGATCAGGCTGGAAAAAACGGCCCAGACCCACCCGTTTGATCCGCGCATTTCGAATGCGAATATGCCCTGCGAAATGCCCGTCAAAAGCAACATGGCGGCGATCAATGCGGTCAGGGTGATCAGCGCCGCTGCTGGCAAGAACAGAAAATACAGCCCTAAACAAAGCGGGAAAAGGCCGCTGATCAGCGCCCAGATGAAAACACCCGATCCCTTAAGCGAAAATGCAAACAGTATCGCAAGCAATCCGCCAAACGTCAGGACTCCGCCGATCAGAAAATTCACTGCCAAGGAACTGAAGACAGGCATGACAATTGCCAGAATGCCCAGCAGCACCATCAGAATTCCGGTTCTAAACAGTCCCCGCCGCCATTGCTGAATCGCGATCGCAGCAATGTTGCGAGGGACTTTGGATTGTGGTCGTTCCATTGTTAGTGTCCATCCTCAAAAGACCCGCCGTAGTGCCAGCGTTCTATTGCCCAATCTCGATCTCGATTGCCCGCCTTACGGCCTCATCAAACCCCGAATACGCCTTGCCTTTCAGAAAGATGATCGGAAAGAATTCGTAGGCATTCGAAACGCCTTCGCTTTCCGGGAATTGAATACGATAACGGTCAAGCAGACTGAAAAAGTTCTTTTCGTCGTTCAAATGCTCTTCGATCGGATAGTCCAGCGCGGCAAGAAAGGCTTTGGCGTCCTTGCACATCGGCCCTTTGCCGTTGTGAAACATCACCAGCTTATCGCCAACCTCTGGCAAGTCCTGAAGTTGATCCAACGGAACTGCGGGTGTCGGTTCAAGATACTGGACCTCTCGGTTTTCCGGAATTTCGCTGTACGCGCGTGAAACGACGGTGACGTTGGCCAGCCAGTCATCAAACGTACGCCATGCGAAGGACGAAGACTCCAACGTATCTGCATAGACGTTCCAATATCCGACCTTCGTTCCACCGATATGTGGATGTGACACCAAGATCATGCTGTCCGGGCTTTTGGATACGCTTGCCTCGACCACTTTGGCGAAGTCCGCGTCGGTCGCGCCTCTGGCGTAAAGGCTGATGTCGCAAAGCGATCCGCGGCCCATTTCGGCGAATTCAACGTTCGAAACCTCAATGATACCGACATCATATTCTGTCGGCTTGTAGATCAGCGCACGGACGTCTTCTGTTCCGCGCGCCAACACATACGCTACGTCCAGCGCTTCGGCGGCCCGTATGGTGTTTTCGTCATACGAGGAATACTTGCACGCAAAAACCCGCATAGGCTTGCCGGTCAGCGTTTCCATGTTTGTCTTGACGGCCAGCATCGCCTGATACTGATCTTCGTAGGGCATATCCCAACAGATATCTGTCGAGCCGCCGATGATCTCATGTCCCTCATTGGCGAGGCGTTTGAACAGTTGCGGATAGGTTTCGAGAACCGGGCCAGCAGCTTTGATCATCGCAGTCAAACCACGACTGCGCAGCTCCGATTCCCACCTGAGAAGGCCATCCATCTCTTCATCTGCACTCGCATTGATAAGATAGATAAGCCCGTTGGTTTCCGCAGGTGCCGTGCCGCTGTTTTCGTCGCCCGTCGACTGCTGAGCCAACGCGACAGTGCCAAGCAGGCAACTCAAAGCAATGCCCGCGATAGTGACCAGGGGATTTTTCATGGATACCTCCATTCAAGAAATGTCGGGATTACACTGCACGTTCCGGTTGGACCGGTTATTCGGTCCATCCGTGCACATGCACATCACGGCCCGAATGGCCCTTCATGATTTTGACGGCAAGGTCTTCCTTTTCTTTGTCGGGCGTGCGGACCCACATCAAAATCCCGCCGTGTTCTATCTGGTTTGTGTAGTATTCCTTGTGGTGCTTGCCGGCCCGTCTGGCCAAAAGCGTCCCGATGACCGCAGCGGGGCCGCCGCCGATGGCAATCGCTGCGATCGAGGCCGCCAAGGTGCTGGCGGGCGTCAGCATCGCTGCCATCGCGATATAAGATCCGACAAAAAAGAACCCGCCCGCGATGGACCCTTCAAGCTCTCCCATGGCTTCTTCGGATACGAAATGGGCTCTGGGTGCATGCGGATCATCTTCAAGCTCTGAGGCGCGCCAGTAGGCTTTGCCAAGCTTCTGTTCCAACGCCTCCTGGCTTCCCAAAAGGCTTATGGCGGAATGATGAAAACCAACCGAGCGAAGGTCATAAAAAGCGGCTTGCTGACTCTCTATTGTATCAAACACCCCGACAGCCTCAGGAACCTCGATGACAGTTGTCTTGCTTTCATTCGGTTTCGAGTCTCGTTCGGTCATTTTGATCTCCAAGCGATGCACCATGATTGATTCATGTTACCTATGATCCCTCTTCAACGGCGACTCTATGATGTATGTCAATTGCAAGTTCTGCCGAATCTTCCCGACGAACCTTTCGGTTGGCGTCTTGGATCGCAGAAGCCCGACACCAGCAGATCACGACAACCTGGTGCTGTACAATCCAACGATGCCCAAGCGGCATTGAAAGGTGAGCCATATGGCATCCCGTTTGAACGCTGCGGGCTCTGCCACGATATGCGCGATGGGTTCTTTGGATTATGACGACGTCAATATAGATTAATCTGCCAACATCGCTATCTTGGAATTATTGGGCGATGGCCCATCTTTCTATTGCCGCCTTATGTTCGTTCGAAAAAGGTTCGCGGGGGCTATCTAGGGACATCATGTTTGTTTCTGTTTTTCAAAGCCTTACATCGCTGCTTCTGGGCGGGGCCTTTTGTTATGCGATCTTCCTTTCCGAAAACTTGAGAAACAGAAGACGAATTCAACAGGCGTTGATTGGGCTTGTCTTCGGAGTACTGGTGATTTCCATTGGGTTGGACCCTTACTTGATGGAACCGCGGAAGGTTCCGCTTGATGCGGATGCGGGTCCTCTTATTCTTGCTGGATATCTTGGCGGACCAATCGGGGGCGCAATCGCCGGGATATGTGGCGCGGTGCTTGCGTGGATCGATAGCGGACCAATCCCGATCTTGGGCGTATTCATGAATCTGGCCATCCCCGCAGTGGGCGTGATCGTTGGGTATCTGCGCCCAGCCAAGGATTGGCCGATCATACCCGGGGCCGCCATTGGATACATGCTGTTGGGGTTCGTTGCGCTTTTCATCGTGCCCATATTGGTCGCTGGCTCAGCTATCCCATCCGACGACGGATATCGAATTGCTGCACAACTCGCACTGACCCTCGTAATAGTCGGCGGGCTCTCGATCTTGCTGACCTGGCGTATCCTCAACTATGCTGCCGGTTTTGCATCAGGAACCGCTCGAACCGCTAAGTTGGAGAAACGTCTAAACCTGACCCTGAGACACTCCGGCATGGGCATGTTCGAACGCAATGTCGGCGATACCGATATATATTTTGATGCTGGTATGATCGCGACATACGGTCTGAATCTTGAACCGGGCTTGGTGCCGCTGTCCACTTGGGCGAAATTGGTCCACCCTGATGACCTGGCCCATTTGCAATCTGAGATTCAAAAATCCGATCTGGGAGAGATTGATCGGGATCGGGTCGATTTCCGTGCGGTCAGGCCGGATGGAACGCTGCGTTATGTGCGGGCGCACTGGGTCGGCGAAGGCGATAAAGACGGCAAGCCAACCCGTATCTTCGGCGTGCAATCCGACCTGACCGACATCCGCCTGTCAGAGCAGAAACATCTGGAGTCGTTGGAACGCCTGACACTGATCGCAGAAAATCTGCCGGGCGTGGTTTTCCAATCCGATATCACCGATCGGGACAATAGAAAGCTCATTTATATCAGCCCCAAATGCCAGTCGATCTGGGGGTATTCCGACGAAGAATTATATGCGGACAATAGTGGGATCCACAGGTCCCACTATCCTGACGACGCGCCGGCCTTTTTGGCGGCACTGGACGAGGGGATTGCATCTGGAGAAGCTGTTTCACATCGCTATCGTATTACCACCCGGGACGGAAGTACCAAGTGGTTGGACTACCACGGCAGCGCCAGCGACATAGGCGGCAAGACCATTATCGAGGCTATCGTTTTGGATGTGACCCGCGAAGTTGAGGCGCAAGAGCAGGTCGAGAAAGAACGCGAGATTGTCTATCGCGCCCAAAAAAGCGAAAGCATCGGGTTGCTGACCGGTGGGGTGGCGCATGACTTTAATAACCTGCTGGCGGTGATCCTGGGGAACCTGGAATTGCTGGGGGACGAAAACGACCCGGAAAACCAGAAAGAAATGATAGATGCAGCAATTGCCGCCACACTGCGCGGGGCCGATTTAACAAAGAACCTGCTGTCCTTCGCCCGCAAGGCACGGCTGACGCCAGAGGTTCTGGATCTCAACAACGTGGTGCGCGAAGCCAAGAACTGGATGGGCCGTACCCTGCCGGAAAGTGTGTCGGTGGAAACATCCCTGCTTGCCGGGCTATGGCCTGTCGAAGTCGACCGCAGTTCGTTGGAAAGCGCCATTCTGAACCTCATCCTGAACTCCCGCGACGCCATGAAAGGCCAAGGCAGCCTGACGATCGAAACTGCCAATGTCCGTATCGACGATGATTATATCGACTTGCGTGAAGAGGAACTTACCGCCGGCCGCTATGTCATGCTGGCAGTAAGCGACACGGGAGAAGGAATAAGACAAGACGATCTGGCCTCAATTTTCGAACCCTTCTTTACGACAAAGCCGCCTGGGGCGGGGTCCGGTCTTGGCCTGTCGATGATCGTCGGTTTCATGCAGCAATCTGGCGGAACTGTCCAAGTCTATACCGAGGTCGGCGAAGGCACGACATTCAAGCTTTATTTTCCTGCTGTGGAGACCACGAGAGAGCAACCAGCCAGAATAACCTCTGGCGAAAAACGGATTGCTGGTGGCGGGAAAAGGGTGCTGGTCGCCGAAGATGAGACTGCGGTCCGCGACACGCTGGTGACCACGCTCGAACGCGCCGGTTACCTTGTTACGGCGACAACTTCGGGGGACAATGCCTATGATGTTTTCGACGCGGATCCGACATTTGATCTGCTGCTGACCGATATCGTGATGCCCGGCAAACTACAGGGAACCCATCTGGCAAAGGCTCTTCGAGAGCGCCGAGCCGATTTGCCCGTCGTCTTCATGTCAGGATACGCAAGCGAGGCTACGGTTCACGGCAATGGGTTGCGACCAGAAGACATCCGGCTGATGAAACCAGTACAACGCGCCGATCTTTTGGCCGCTTTGGCCAAAGTTCTAAAGCCGCGCACAGACTGAAACGCCCATGACATTGAAAAAAAGGCCTAAGCGCAATCGGGAAACCTCTTCTGGTTATCCCAAGTGCCGATTCAGCCCTCTGCTCTTCTGAACCACAATCCAAAGTGTTTCGCCGCGCCCAGCGGAGAATTCAGTACTTGGTGCGAAACGATCTGCTTCGCGCCAAGCGTTAGCCAGCCTGAGAATCCCTTGCTGGACGAACCAATCCTCAGCTTAAATCCAGGTCTTGTGTCGAAAGCCGGATACCGTTTGGCGTGATTATTGTGTGAAAAATTATTCGATGATTGGAAACACAAAATCTACCTTTGGCAAGGTTGCTCACTGGGCACCTTTTGGTGCCGCATCGCCAATAAACATGGCGAACCAACAGCCCAATAGACAACGCTAAACGGAAATGCAGGATCACATAGTGGAGAAAACCAAGTCAGCCTGTGGGTCCTAGACATCAAACCTGCAAATTGGGCACGCCGCCAATCACCAGGTCTGCGATCATTTTTGCGTGCGCCCGGCGCGTGTCGGCATCCGCCGCGCTGTTCCATTTGTAGTGCCAGTTCAGCATGCCAAAGACCAACATGGTCAACGCCCAAAGCTTGGCGCGGTCATTGGCAACGGATTCTGGTGCGATGGCGGCCAGCCGGGCGCGACCTTCATAGATGAAATCCCGCTGATACTGCCGCAAAATCTCTTGCTTTTCCTCGGGCAGCGCCTGTGTCGCGCTTAGCAGCACGTCATGTTCGGCATCGGCCCCTTGGTAAGCCAGCAGAACCTCAGTCAGGATCACACGCAGCTGATCCTCTGGCGCATCGCTGTCGTAGGTCAGCCCACAAATGCGGTCGCGCAGCTCCGACAGGTGACTTTCGAGGATGTCGAACAGCAGCGCCTCTTTGCTGGGGTAGTAGTGATAGATATTGGCCTTGGAAATCCCACAGGCCGCCGCCACGCCTGCCATCGACGCACGCCCGTATCCTTCGGACGCGAACAGTTTGGCCGCTGCCTTTAGGATGGCGTCGCGTTTGGTGTCGTGGTTTTTGGCGATCGTTCTGGGCAAGGGTTAGCCTTATGTTCGTCTGGGCTTGGTGGGGGTCACGCGAAGGGTCATTTACCCTTATAATCCGGTTGGCGTTTATCCAGAAAGGCCGCGACGCCCTCGGCATAATCCGCTGTTTCTCCGCAGGCTTTCATAAGGCCTGCCTCTAGCTCCAGATGGTCGTCCAACGAGTTGGTCGCGGCGGCATCAATTGCCTGTTTGGTGGCCGCATAGCCAAAGGTAGGGCCGGTCGATAGGCGCGCGGTCAGGGCGCGGGCCTCGTCCATCAGATCAGCGTTTGGGATGGCCTTCCAGATCAGGCCCCAATCGGCGGCTTTGGTCGCGCTCAGCGGCTCTGCCGTCAGGGCAAGCGCGCGGGCGCGGGCCGGACCAAGCAAGCGGGTCAACTGCCAACTGCCCCCCGTATCCGGGATCAGCCCGACCTTGGAAAAGCTTTGAATGAACTTGGCGCTTTCAGCGGCCAACACGATATCGCAATTCAGCGCCAGGCTGGACCCGGCCCCGGCCGCCACGCCATTGACGGCACAGACCACCGGCATTTGCAGGGCACGTATCTGGCGCACCAACGGGGCCCAGAAATTACGCACCGTGGATCCAAGATCGGGGGCCTTTCCCAGCTTGCGCGGATCACGCGCGCCCAGATCCTGGCCAGCGCAAAACCCGCGCCCTGCCCCGGTCAGCAGCACCGCGCGTTTGCCTTTCGCTGCCGTTAGCGCGGCTCGCAGGGCCAAGTGCATCTCTTCGGTAAAGCTGTTCAGACGGTCGGGCCGGTTCAGAGAAATCTCTGCCCAAGTGTCGTGATCTGTCACAAGAATCGTATCGGACAATCTGATGCTCCCCCAGTTTCTAAGCAAAACTCTTGCATAAACCAACCGGTCGGTCAATTATGTTTGAGAATCAGTGGAGGACTGAGACAAAACATGACCCTGCAAAATGTTCAAAGCTTCGCCTGTGGTGCCTGGGTTGACCCCGGCGCAGGGGCACGCGACATCGCCAATGCTGTAACCGGCAAGGTGTTTGCCACAGCGGGCAATGAGGCGCTTGATTTTGCGGGTATGGTCGAATTCGCCAAAACGCGTGGCGGGCCGGCATTGCGGGCGATGACATTTCACCAGCGCGCCAAAATGCTAAAGGCGCTAGCGCTGCATCTGAACGCGAACAAACAGGCGCTTTACGATGTGTCGTTCGCCACCGGGGCGACGCAAGCAGATCATCTGTTTGACGTCGACGGCGGCATCGGCACGACATTTGTCTATGCCTCTAAGGGGCGGCGCGAATTGCCGAATGCCCATGTATTGCTCGACGGCGAGGTTGAACAGTTCGGCAAAACCGGTGCCTTTCTGGGCCAGCACATCTATACACCGTTGCAGGGTGTTGCCGTGCATATCAACGCCTTCAACTTCCCCGTTTGGGGAATGCTGGAAAAACTCGCGCCCAGCCTATTGGCCGGTGTTCCGTCAATCGTGAAACCCGCCACGGTTAGCTGTTATGTGACCGAACTCTGCATGCGTCTGATGATCGAAAGCGGTCTGCTACCCGAGGGGGCCGTGCAGTTGGTAACAGGTGGCCTGGGCAACACGCTTGACCTGCTGGATTGTCAGGATGCGGTGACATTCACCGGCTCTGCCGACACCGCCGCCATGCTGCGCAATACGCCGAACCTGTTGGCCAACGCGGTGCGGTTCACCGCCGAACAAGACAGCCTGAACGCGTCGATCCTTGGCCCCGACGCCAACCCCGGCACGCCTGAATTTGACCTGTTCATCAAGGAAGCCAGCCGCGAGATGGCGGTGAAGGCCGGGCAGAAATGCACCGCTATTCGCCGCATCATCGCCCCTGACGCGCTGGTGCAGCCGGTCATTGACGCGCTGTCGGCGCGGCTGGCCAAAACCGTCATCGGCGACCCGCAGGCCGAGGGCGTGCGCATGGGCGCGCTGGTGTCCAACGCGCAAAAGGCCGATGTGCTGGCGAAGGCCGCATTGATCGGCACCGAGGCGGAACAAGTCTTTGGCACGGACGATTTCACCTCGGTGGGTGAAGGTACCCAGAACGGCGCGTTCGTGTCGCCCATGCTGTTCCACTGCTCCAACCCCGACAGCGCCGTGAAGGTGCATACAACAGAGGCGTTTGGCCCGGTTTCGACCATCATGGGCTATCGCGATGTCAGCCATGCGGTAACCCTGGCCAACAAGGGGCAAGGCAGCCTTGTCGCATCGGTCATCACCCATGACCGCGATGTTGCGCGCGAGGTCGCGCTGGGGTCGGCGGCGTTCCACGGGCGGCTTTACTTCAACAATCGTGACAGCATGGCTGAATCCACTGGCCACGGCGCGCCGATGCCGCATCTGGTGCATGGCGGCCCCGGTCGTGCAGGCGGCGGCGAGGAACTCGGCGGCATTCGCGGCGTGAAGCACTTCATGCAACGCACGGCCATTCAGGGCAGTCCTGACATTCTGGCCGCAATTGGCGAGAAATGGCTGCCGGGCGCGGCAAAGACCACCACAGACGTCCACCCGTTTCGACGCACGTTCGATCAACTGACGCTTGGCACGACCACCACCACGGATGCCCGTACCATCACCATGGAAGACATCGAACATTTCGCGGAATTCACCGGCGATACGTTTTACGCCCACATGGATCAGGCCGCCGCCGAACGAAATCCGTTCTTTCCCGGTCGCGTCGCGCATGGCTATCTGCTGTTGTCCTTTGCAGCAGGCCTGTTCGTTGACCCGGATGAGGGGCCGGTGCTGGCCAACACCGGGCTGGATCGGCTAAAGTTCATGAAGCCGGTCGCGGCGGGTGACAGCATCAGGGTGGCCCTGACCGCCATGCACAAGACGCCCCGCAACGCCGATTATGGCGAGGTCCGCTGGCACGCGCAGATCACAAATCAGGACGACGACCCGGTGGCCACATATGAGTTGCTGACAATGGTCGCGAATGGTGCAAACTCGGATTAATCGCGGACGACATAGATTGCCCAAGCGAACAAAAAGAATCGCCAGCGCAATCAAAACCAAGACGGGCGAAGCCGCCCAACCAACCACGGTCTAGGGAGGACCAAAATGACAAATCGCAGAAGTTTTCTAGGCGCTATCGGCGGCGTTGCCTTGGCGGCGATGACCACCAGCGGCGCGTTCGCCCAGGAAGTGACGCTAAAGCTGCATCAGTTCCTGCCAGCACAGGCCAACGTACCGCGTCTGGTTCTGGATGTCTGGGCCGACAAGGTCGAGGCGGATTCCGCCGGCCGCATCAAGATTGATCGCTTTCCATCCATGCAACTGGGTGGTGTGCCGCCAGAGCTGATGGACCAGGCCGTTGACGGCGTCGCAGATATCATCTGGACAGTCGTCGGCTATACCCCCGGCCGCTTTCCCCGGACCGAAGTATTCGAGCTGCCGTTCATGGTCGAAGACGCGCGCGCGGCGTCCTATGCCTATTGGAAGATGTTCGAAGAACACATGCAGGACGATTTCAAAGGCGTGCACATCCTTGGCACATGGGTGCATGGCCCCGGCCTGTTCCACACCGCCGACCCGGTAGAAGTTCCCGGTGATCTAGCGGGCATGAAAATCCGCGGCGGTTCGCGCCTTGTGAACCAACTGCTGGAACTGTCGGGGGCGACCCCAGTTGGTATGCCGGTGCCTGCGGTGTCCGAAGGTCTGTCCAAAGGTGTGATCGACGGGACGACCATTCCGTGGGAGGTTACAACCGCGCTGCGCGTGCCAGAACTGGTGGAAAACCACACCGAATTTGAAGGCCCCGCGCTGTATAACCTGACCTTCGTTCTGGCGATGAATGGTGGGGCTTATGATGCGCTGCCTGATGATCTGAAGGCTGTAATCGACCAGAATTCCGGCCTGGAATTTTCGGTTTTCGCGGGCGGCACCCAGTCTGATTCCGACGGCCCAGCGCGTGAAATCGCGGTAGAGCTTGGCAATAACATCATCACCATTGATGCCGCCACAGCAAAGGCCGAATGGCTGCCGCTGGTGCAGCCGATCTATGACACTTGGGTTGCTGATATGGCCGAAAAAGACATCGACGGGCAGGCCCTGATTGATCAGGCCAAGGCGTTGATGACGGAATACACTGCCAACAACTAAGCCAATGAAAGGCCGCAGCACCAAGGGTCTGCGGCCTTTTCCTAGCTATCGCGAGAGGGGAAGCGATGTATGCGTTCTTTCTAAAACTGTCGCATTTCATGGCCTACTTGGGCGGTCTGATGCTATCGGCGCTTATCATCCTGACCTGCCTGTCTGTGGTGGGCCGCGAAGGCAATGAAATCCTGCATGCCCCGTTTTTTGAGACCTATATGGCTGGCCTCGCCAACTGGATGTTGAACCTGGGTCTTGGCCCCATCAACGGTGACTTTGAGCTGATAGAGGCGGGCGTCGCCTTTGCAATCTTTGCCTTTCTGCCGCTTTGCCAAATCTCTGGTGCCCATGCGACGGTAGACATCTTCACGTCCCAGATGTCAGGCCGCACCAACCGCAACCTGCGCCTTGTCACCGACATCGTATTCGCCGCCGTGCTTGTTTTGATTGCGGTACAATTGTTCGGCGGGCTGCAAAGCAAAATGCGATCAGGTCAGACGACATTTCTGATCGAATTCCCGGTCTGGTGGGCCTATGCGCTTAGCATGTTGGGCGCAGGCGTTGCCGCCATCGTCGCGGTCTACATGGCCGCCATGCGCATCGCAGAGGCCACGACAGGCCAGCCCATTCTGCCGCCCGATTTGGGGGCAGACCATTGAGCGATATCGCCATCGGCATCCTGTCCTTCCCGGCGGTTCTGCTACTTATCTTCCTGCGCGTTCCGATTGGGCTGGCGATGTTCGTGGCCGGGCTTGTCGGGCTAATTGTCGTCACCGGCGATACTAGCGTGCCGTTTGGCCGACTAAAATCCGAAACCTTCACGACGTTTTCAAGCTATTCCCTGTCGATCATCCCGATGTTCCTACTGATGGGCCATTTCGCCACTTTGGGCGGCATGTCACAGGCGCTGTTTCGCGCTGCCGAGGGCTGGTTAGGCCATCGCCGTGGCGGCGTGGCCATGGCCGCCGTCGGGTCTTGTGCCGGGTTCGGTGCGATTTGCGGATCGTCCTTAGCCACTGCCGCCACGATGAGCCGTGTCGCCCTGCCAGAGCTGCGCAAATACGGTTATTCCGGCGGATTTTCCACCGCGACGCTTGCGGCGGGCGGCACGCTGGGCATCCTGATTCCGCCCTCTGTCGTGCTGGTGATCTATGCGATCCTGACCGAACAGAACATCGCCAAGCTATTCCTCGCCGCCTTTATCCCCGGCATCATCGCAGCCCTTGGCTATATGCTCGTGATCTCGATCTACGTGCGGCTATTTCCGGACTCGGCAGGCACCCGCGAACGTGTGCCTTATGCCGAACGGTTTCGCGCCTTGCTGGATGTCTGGCCGGTGCTGCTGGTATTCGGGCTGGTCGTTGGTGGCATCTATCTGGGCTGGTTCACTCCCACAGAGGGCGCTGCCGTCGGCGCGTTTGGCACCGGATTAATTGCCTTTGCGAATGGCGGGCTAAACCGCGCAACCCTGCGCGAAAGCTTTGTCGTCACTGCGCGGTCTACCGCTATGATCTTTTTCATCGTGCTGGGGGCGGCGTTTTACAACGGCTTTCTGGCGTTGACCCAAGTACCACAGGAAATCGCCAATTGGGTGGTGGAACAGGGCTTTAGCCCGATGTTGGTATTGATCCTGATCCTGATTTTCTACCTGTTGCTCGGCTGCCTGATGGACAGCCTGTCAATGATCCTGCTGACAATCCCAATCTTCTGGCCGGTGATGCAGGGGCTTGATTTCGGCTTTATCTCGATGACCGATCTGCACGCCCACCGGGCCGCCGACGCGTTTGCCAAAGGCGTCGATCTGGCCCCCGATATGCTGCAAAGCATCAAGACCAGCCTTGCGCAAGGCGTTGAGCTGACGCGCGAGCAACTGCGCGCGATGGAAATTCGTGGCGTCAGCCGGGGCGCGTTGGCGCGGCTGAATTCAGAACAGGTCGCGATCTGGTTCGGCATTCTGGTGCTGATCGTGGTCGAGGTCGGGTTGATCACCCCCCCCGTTGGCATGAACCTGTTCATTATCAACGCGATGGACCGCGAAACCCCGATGAGCGAGACCTATAAGGCGGTGCTATTCTTCGTCGCCTCTGACCTGACGCGCGTCGTGCTTTTGGTGCTGTTCCCGGTCATCACGCTGATACTGATCCCCTGGTAGGGGCGCGCTAAATCTACCGGTTGCGGAACGCGCCGGGGCATGGGGAGGAGACCAAGCCAATGAATGCAAATGCAGCCAGCTGGTTCATAGACCGGCACCAAAGCGAAGGCCGCGCGGGTAACATCGCGTTCCGCGAGGCCGCCGGGGCGAAACGCAGCATCAGCTATGGTGATCTGGCGCAGTTTACCGGCCAGTTCGCGGGTGCCCTATCCCGCGCAGGCATCCGCCGCGAGGAACGCGCCGCGATGTTTGTGCTGGATCAGATCGAATTCCCGACCATCTTTTGGGGCGCACTAAAGGCCGGGGTCGTTCCAATTCCGGTGAACACGCTCTTGTCCACCGACGTCTATCGCACCATCCTGCAGGACAGCCGCGCCAGCATCGCCTTTGTGTCAGAGGAACTGTTGCCTGTCGTCCTGCCCGCCACCAGCGATTGCCCCGATCTGCGACAAGTCGTTGTGATTGGCAGCGCCGCAGAGGGTGCCACGACCTACAGTGATT
>Ga0315339_1002147_pt1 | contig 15462 bp, 14 predicted proteins | sample ASW17metaG_FD_204514 | JGI IMG/M metagenome (GOLD analysis project Ga0315339, IMG submission 204514) | Ammonia-oxidizing marine archaeal communities from Pacific Ocean, United States - ASW #17 | ecosystem: Environmental > Aquatic > Marine > Oceanic | place: USA: California | collected 2016-12-05
CTCTCTCGCCCATACCAGAGCATGAGACTTTAGATTGAAGGTTTTGGTTATAGGTGAATGGTTTGTTAGCCTTATTCTGGCTTGCCATTTGATGATGTCTTTGGATTGTTTCCTTGTGATAGTTGCCATTTTTCATTCCCATTGGTGCGAGATTGGTGCCAATGGAGAAAAGACGACTTGTTCTGCTTATGAACGGAAACCTGAAACACTAGGTTTTCCGCACCCGACAGGATAGAAGCGTAAGCTTCCTTCGAACCTGTGACCTCTGCCTTCGGAGGGCAAGGGATTAATTATCCGGGTGACCCTTCCTTGGCGCTGCATTCGAACCTCAAACGTCACAAAAAAAGCGCCGGTATCGATTTTGATTCCGCTTTGTTTATCGTGCGGAAATTTTATGTTTTCGGGGTTAAGTGATGTCAGCGAAGGCGTTGCTTATCGGTTCTTGCGGCCTTGGTTAAATAAAATTCAGTTGGGTTGGGCTGAAGACTAGGGGGTAAAATTGGATAATTTGGCTACCTGGGCGTTGGTAGACGCTTTCACCGTAGAGCAGGCAGCCTGTCTCTGGGTCTCGTCTGACCCCTCGGCTCCTGCATACCTCCGGTTACAATCAGAGAACACCCAAATTGCTGCCGTCGCGCAAATGCTTTCGGCGGCAGTTCAGTCGGGTGACCTTCCAGCCGATTCGTCGCGAAATGTATTTGCGGGGATTGGCAATTATTCCAAGTCCCTGATAAGCGCTGACGATCTTCGTGCATTTGCCGCAAAGACTATTGCCGCGCCGCTAATAGCTCTTCCGCCTTTTTGTCGGCGCCCGACGGCAGGGGCTTCAGCGGGTCGTCGATCCACGCCGCGATGTCGCGCCATAGGACTTTAGCACCGGTGTCGCGCAACAGCATGTGATAGCCGGATTTATAGAATGCCCGGCGCGTGCCGGCCGGTCGCGGCATGCGCCGCATGATCTCGGTCGTCGGCGCCTTTGGCACGATCTCATCACGAAGCCCATAGGCGACGAAAGCTGGTGCCTGTCCGAGGCGCGGCGCCGCGGCAAAGGCGCTATCCATCAGATCAACCAAACCCTTGATCGCGTCGATTCGGGTTTCGCGGATGATCTTGGGATCGCGCGACAGCGCACGGAGCATCTCGATATTGTCCGATGGTTTGATATTGAGGCCCTCGCCTGTCAGCGGGTACCACGGTATTGTGTTGGAGAAAATCCATAGTGCAGTGCGCTGAAAAATACTCATGTGGCCGCGGCCCCAGACAGCGGGTGCGATCAATACCACGCCGGTAATTCCGGCGATCGGCGCGTCGGCTAGGGCCGCCATGACGACCGCGCCCCCCATACTCACCCCCAGCACGAACAGAGGTGTTTGCGGATGGCGCTGGCGCACCGCGCGCACCGCATCGCGCAGATCCGCCGTCATTGTCCTGGTGCCGGCCCAGTAGCCACGGTTGGGGGCGCCGCCGAAGCCACGCTGGTCGTATGCATAGGTCGCGATGCCCTGTTCCGCCCAGAATGGCGCCGGCAGGGCAATTGCATTGGCATAATCGTTGAAGCCGTGCAGCGCAATGATTACCGCGCGCGGCCGGCGCTGCGGCAAACAGCTCCGGACTGGCAGCACGGCCCCGTCACGGGCGACAAGGGCCTTATCCGTCAGTGAGGAAAGGCCCTTAACCGACCCCATCGGTTTGATGACTGGCGCGCAGGCCGGAATAAGGAAAAGCATAAAGACGGTGATCAGGAGACGCATGAATTAGGAATGCCAAGTTGCTTGCACGGCGAGAGTCTTTCGGTATCATCGCCCCGCCTGACCGGTCAATGATGCATCGCGGGCTAGCCGGAATTTCAGAAGAAATTCCACAGGAGTGATCACAATGGCCGCTAACATGACCGAGCCACCGGAAACCATCGAAGTGGAAGAAGCCACGGTATCCTGCGACGGCGGCGGCACGCTCGGTCATCCCAAAATTTTTCTGACTCTGAAGGATGGACGCGCCGAATGCGGCTATTGCGACCAGCTGTTCGTCCTCAAGCCCGGTGTGAAGCTAAAAACCGGGCATTAGAGCGATTTCCGCTCGGACGGAACTGGCCCGATGTAGCGCGAGAAGGGGGGCAAATTGCGCGCTTTGAAAAACAACCCCATGCAGCAATGAATTTTAACCAAAAAAGCCGGCTTCCGGCCCGGCGGATTGGCATCGGTCATCCACCTCTCGACTTACGCCCGTCTCTGCGGCATCTTTGCGTGAAACAGTGAGGGAGCGCGCGGGATGGCCACCAAGGTGGAACAGGATAAGGCGAAGCAGGGTCATGTTTTTCTGATCGACGGGTCGGGCTACATTTTTCGTGCCTATCATGCCCTGCCGCCTATGAAGCGCCCCGACGGCACCCCGGTCAACGCTGTCTATGGCTTTACCTCCATGGTGATGAAGCTGATCGATGAGTCGGACGCCGATTATCTGGCGGTGATCTTCGATACCGCACGCAAGACCTTTCGTTCGAAAATCTATACCGATTACAAGGCCAACCGGCCGCCGCCGCCGGAAGACTTGATCCCGCAATTCCCTTTGATCCGCGACGTGGTCACCGCCTTTGGCGTGCCCCAGGCGGAGATGGAGGGCTATGAGGCCGACGATCTGATCGCGACCTATGCGCGCCAGGCCGCCGATTCCGGCCGCCGGGTTACCATCGTTTCGTCCGACAAGGATCTGATGCAGCTGGTCAACGACAATATCTCCATGATGGACCCCATGAAGGGGACCAAAATCAGCTATGCGGAGGTGGAAAAGAAGTTTGGTGTAAAACCCGACAGGGTCATAGATATCCAGTCGCTGGCTGGCGATTCAACTGATAACGTCCCTGGCGTGCCCGGCATCGGTGTGAAAACGGCGGCCCTGCTGATCAACGAATATGGTGATCTCGATACGCTCTTGGAACGGGCCGGTGAAATCAAACAGACCAAGCGCCGTGAAAACCTCATCGAATTTGCCGATCTCGCGCGCACCAGCCGTGAATTGGTGACGCTCAAACAGGATGTACCTGTGACGTCGCCCCTCGAAAGTTTTGTGCTGGAGGCCCCCGATCCTGACAGGCTGATCGCTTTTCTGGAACAGCAGGGTTTCAAATCTATCCTCAACCGGGTCAAGGCCGAACTTGCCCGCGACGGCCATCTGATCGATCACGTCGACCATGACGTGGCGGACAAGGCAGGCAGCACAGAATCGGACACCGGTTATGCGCTGATACAGGACCAAGCCGCTCTGGCTGCCTGGATCGCGGCGGCCAACGAGCAGGGCATCGTCGGTGTTGATACAGAAACCAATTCGCTTGATTCGCTGCGGGCGGAGTTGGTCGGTGTGTCGCTCAGCTTGGCCGAGCCGGTCGCCGGTGCGCGCGCCTGCTATATTCCGCTCGGCCACATCGCCCCAAAAACGCAGGGTGCGCTTGATCTCGGCGGTGACGGTGTTGAGGCCTTAAGTGGCGGGGCGCCGAAGCAGATCGCCCTCGACAGAGCCGTCGCTTTGCTCAAACCGATGCTGGAAGATCCCGGAATTCTCAAGATTGCCCATAACGCCAAATATGACAGTGAAGTGTTCGCCCGCCAGGGCATCCATATGGCGCCGATCGATGACACCATGCTGCTGTCCTATGTGCTTGAAGGCGGTGCTCATGGGCACGGGCTGGATGAACTGACCCTGTTGCATTTAGGACGGACCAACATCAAATTTTCCGAAGTTTGCGGCAGCGGCAAGAACAAGATCGGTTTTGCCGAGGTATCGTTGGACAAGGCGCTCGATTACGCCGCGGAAGATGCCGATACCGCGCTGGCGCTGCATCAGGTACTGAAGCCAAGGCTGGTGTTCGACCATATGGCGACAATGTACGAAACCATAGAGCGGCCGCTGGTCGCCGTGCTTGAGGAGATGGAAACCCACGGCATCAAAGTCGATGCCGGGGAACTCAAACGCCTGTCGGGCGATTTTGAAAGCCGGATATCAGATCTGGGCGAGGAAATTCACAAGCTCGCCGGGCGTGATTTCAATGTAGGATCGCCGAAACAGCTGGGCGAAATTCTGTTTGATGAGATGGGACTCTCGGGCGGCAAGAAGGGCAAAACTGGCGCCTATGCCACCGGCGCCGACGTGCTGGAGGGGCTCGCGGGCCAGGGTAATGATCTGCCGGCCCGCGTGCTCGACTGGCGTCAGCTGTCAAAGCTCAAAAGCACCTATACCGATGCGCTGCTGGGACAAATCAATCCGGAAACCGGCCGCGTGCATACCTCCTATTCGCAGGCCATCGCGTCGACCGGCCGTCTTTCGTCAAACGATCCCAATTTGCAGAACATTCCGATCCGCACCGAAGAAGGTCGCAAGATCCGCAAGGCCTTCGTGGCGGAGTCGGGCAATGTGCTTCTGTCAGCTGATTATTCGCAGATCGAGCTGCGGCTTCTGGCCCACGTCGCCGATATAAAGCCGCTGAAGGAGGCCTTCCATAATGGCGCCGATATTCATGCCGCCACCGCGAGCGAGGTGTTCGGCATCCCCGTCGCGGATCTCGACAGCCCGACCCGGAACCGCGCCAAGGCGATCAATTTCGGCATCATCTACGGCATTTCCCCGTTCGGTCTGGCGCGCCAGCTCGGCATTCCGCAGGGCGACGCCAAAACCTATATCGAGGCCTATTTCGAGCGCTATCCGGGTGTCCGCGACTACATGGAGGCAAAGAAGGAAGCCGCGCGGGCCGACGGCTTCGTGACAACCATCTTCGGCCGCAAGGTGTATTTACCGGGTGTCAACGACAAGAACCCGGCGCGGCGCAACTTCATGGAACGCGCCGCGATCAATGCGCCATTGCAGGGCGCGGCGGCGGACATCATCAAACGCGCCATGATCCGCATGCCCGCCGCGTTGAAGAGTTCAAAGTTGAAGGCGAAAATGCTGCTTCAGGTGCATGACGAACTGATCTTCGAGGTGCCGGAGCCCGAGCTGGAGAAGACCGGTGACGTGGTGCGCAAGACCATGGAAGCGGCGGCACATCTGTCGGTGCCGCTAGTCTGCGAAACAGGCCATGGCGCGTCTTGGGCCGAGGCGCATTAAGGTTCGGCGCGCCCAGGGAGTTAGACCATGAAATCAGCGCCGCGACAGATGAAATTGGGCATGTTCATGCGTGAAGCGGGCCATCATATAGCGGCCTGGCGCACCCTCGACGCACCGAAAAGCCCGGGCAACAATGTGGAGCACATGGTAGGGGTCGCCCAGCTTGCCGAGCGCGGCCTGTTTGATATGCTTTTCTGGGCCGACTCGGCGGGCATCTGGGGAGGCGACAAGGCCGAGCTCAGCCGGATGTGCCGGACCGCCTGGATCGAGCCCTTCACCATGCTGGCCGGCCTCTCGATGGTGACCAAACATATAGGTCTTACCTGCACCATGACCTCGACCTATACCGAGCCGTTCAACGTTGCACGCCACTTCATGTCGCTCGACGTGATGAGCGGCGGCCGGGCAGCGTGGAACCTGGTGACCTCGGCCAACCAGGCGGAAGCGCAAAATTTCAGCCGAGAGGATCATCTGGCGAAAAGCGATCGCTACGACCGAGCGCGCGAATACGCCGACGTGGTGCTCGGGTTGTGGCGAAGCTGGGATTACGATGCCTTCGTCGAGGACAAGGAGGAAGGGCTATATTTCGATCCCGCCAAGCTGCACCTGCTTAACCACGAGGGCGAGCATTTCAAGGTGCGCGGGCCGCTGAATGTGCCGCGCTCGCCGCAGGGCCACCCGGTGATGATCCAGGCCGGCGCATCCGACGACGGACGGGAGCTCGCCGCTGCCACCGCCGATGTGATATTCGTCGCGACGCCGACGGTTGAGGAGGCGCGGGCCTATTATTTTGACGTCAAGGCCCGGGTCGCCCGGCACGACCGCGACCCCGATCATGTGAAGATCATGCCGGGCGCCGGTATTATGGTTGGGCGCACCGACGAGGAGGCCGAAGAGAAGTTTGACCGGCTGCAGAAGCTTATTCACCCACAGGTGGGCCTGCGCCAGCTTTCGAACTATGTCAGCTATGATTTGTCGAGATTTCCGGTAGACGGGCCGCTGCCGCCCATCCCCACCAACGAGGTTTCCAATAGCCGCGTCGAACTGCTGGTAGAGATGGCGAAGCGCGACAACCTCACTATCCGCCAGCTTTACGAGGAAATCTCCGGCAGCCGCGGCCACATGACGTTGCGCGGTTCGGTCAAGACGGTGGCTGACACGCTGGAGGAATGGTTCACCGCCGGCGCCGCGGACGGCTTCAACATCCTGTTCCCAACCCTGCCGGGAGCGCTCAACGATTTTATCGAGCTGGTTATACCCGAATTGCAGCGCCGTGGCCTGTTTCGCACGGCGTACGAAGGCACCACGCTGCGCGAAAATCTCGGGCTGCCTCAGCCGGGTTAAGGTAACCAATTAAAATAAAGGCCGGCCCCGAAAGACCGGCCTAAATCCTGCTATTGCCGGATAGTTCCTGGTTTTAGGCGTTACTTGCCGAAGATTATCTTGGCCGCCTGGGCAACCACTTTCGGATCGGCGTTCTTGATGCCATCGTTTGCGACCTTCTGGATTTGCTGGCCGGTAGACGAGATAACGCGCAGACCCCTTTTTTTGGATTTGGCCTTGTAAGCAGGATCATTCAGCCTCTTGTCGAAGGCAGTCCACAACGGATTAACCAGCTTCTTCGGCACGCCCGGCGGCAGCGCCAAACTGCGTCCGACCAGCCCATGGGTCGCCATGAACGCGATCATCGCCTTGTATTTGTCGTCGACTACATCGCTCATCATCCGAACGTTGGGCAAATCGGGGTCTCCGAAGTGCTCCAACTGCATCAGGGGGGACGGCAAATTTCTTACCCTTCTCAAACCAATGCGGCACGATGGAACTCCAGGCTAACCAGTTGAAACCGGTTCCATCATGCTCGCCCTGCTCCATCGCGAGGATGGACTTGCGCGCGCCCTTATAACCACCAATCTGTTTGATCTTCAGCCCCAGGGCTTTATCCATCAGGCGCAGCACAAGGAAGGAAGTCGACCCCGGACCGGTATGGCCGGCAATAGCCTGTTTGGTCCTCATGTCGGTCCAGTGTTTTATACCGGTATTGGTACGCAGCACGAAAATGAGATGGGATATGGATGGCAGCTATGACGTGAAGATCGGCCAATACTGGGTGCACTACGATTTCCTCGCCGTCCATCGGTCCGAGGGGACATGTTTTCTATAAAATGAACCGGCTCTTTATTTACGTACCTGCCGCGCCGAGCTGGCGTTGCCACATGGCGAATATCAATCCCCAATCCTTTGCCGCGGCCTGCGCGTCGAATATGTCGCGATCGGGCAGGGCATAGCCGTGTTCCACGCCCCTATGCATCTTGGACTGGTATTTAATGGCGCAGGGCTTGAGTAAAATACCCAGCTCCTCGGCCATGGCAGGTGGCGTCAGATGGTCCAGTTCGCCATAGCCGCAATAGAGCTCACCCTGGAATTTATCGACCAGCAAATGGGGAGAATCAGGTTTGTCGGAGATCGGCATTGTGCCGTGCAGGCTGGCGCTGGCCTGAAAGCGGTCGGGGAAGTTACCCGCCGCCGCCATCACCGCCCAGCCGCCCATGCACCATCCGACGGATCCCACCGGCCCGCCGCGCATGGCTTCGTGACCATCTATAAAATTTAGCAGCATGGCAGTGTCGTCCATCATCATGGCGCCGCTCAGCTTTGCGCGCAGTTCGTGAACCTCGCGCTCCTCCGCTTCATTCATCTTGTGCAGCGAAATCATGCGGCCGTCGGGGCGGTAGGTTTCGGTATGAATGTCGCTGCCCTGGCGATAATAAAAGTTGGGCAACAGGCAGGCATAGCCGACGGTGGAGACGCGCCGGGCGATCTCGCGCAGCTCTTCGCGAACCCCCCAGATATCCATGAACAGAACGATCGGGGCAAACGGCCCACCGCCTTCCGGGTGAATGATAAAGGCGTTCATCGTTCCGTCTTTGGCCGGGACCCCAATGGTCTGTTCGATCATGGTGCTTTGTTTTCTCCCAGAGAGGCTAGGTAGCCTGGCGATATTGTTCCAGCAATTCCCTGCCATAATTAATGCCGTTGCGTTCCCAGACCAGGGCGTGATGGGATGCCGCGCCGAGCAGGTTGCGGTACTGGCGCTCGAGGCCGCCGCCCTTGAACATTGCCCGCCCGCCGCCGGCGTTAAAAACCCGCGTTCCGGCTTTTAGCGCCAGCTTGGCGGCGAAGGAAACATTACGTCGTGCGGTGGTGAGATCAAAATCGCTTAATGAATGGCCTGCCTCCAGTGTTCGCATGGCACGGCTGACGGTTCCAAAATAGAGCGCCTCCGCGGCATCTAGTTCCGCCGCTGAACGGGCGGCGATCATGTGAGTGCCGGGATCGGCGGCTATGGCGACCCCACGTGACAGGCGGGACGCGGTGTAAAGCAGCCATTCCTCCAGTACGCCTTTGGCCGCGCCGACGGTAAGGGCGGCAAAGCCGGTTGACGTCACGCCGCCGCGCGGGGTCCGGTATACCGGAGCGGTGTTGATTGCTGTCCCCGGGCCCTGGCCCACGCGGGCCTTTGCGCCGTCCAGCAGCCGGTACTCGGGTACGAACGCATCCTCGACCACGAAGCTCTTCGAGCCGGTCCCTTCGAGCCCGATGGTGTCCCAGTCGTCAAGGATCGTAGCGTCGGATCGTTGTACCAAAAAGAAATGCGGCCCATCGCGGTCCTTGCCGTCTACGATGTACCCGCCACAGATCAGCCAGTCCGCATAATCCACGCCGCTGGAAAATCCGTGCTGGCCGGAGAAGCAGAACCCGCCAGTGACCCGCATGGCCCGGCCGACCGGATCGAACGCCGCACAGATAATGGCCGCCTGATTGTCGCTCCACACCTCGTCCTGGGCTTCCAGCGGGAAGGTTGCTACCATCTGGGCGTGATCGGCCATGATCTTCTGTATCCAGGCTTGCGAGCAATCGGCGATGGCGAGGATCTGGCTAATTTCGCACAGGACATCCCAGCCCATTTCATACCCACCGTAGCGGCGCGGTTGCGCCACGCGGAAAAGGCCGGTGCGGTGGTAATCGTCCATGGTCTCCGGTGGCACGCGGCCTAGCAGCTGCGCCTGTTCTCCCCGTTCCCGCAATTGGGGGCCCAGTGATCGGGCGCGCGTGATCATCTCGGCGGGCGTTACCAATTCAGGCACTTCTTTGGTAGGGGTGATTTTACTGTCAGGCATGCTTCATCGTCACTTTGGATCACAGAGGGTGATGTCATCATCCCAAGATTGCACCCGACGGCCAGCCTTGGGAAGGCGGAAGTGTGTCATGTCGACGGCGGCGGCGGTTTGTTGATGGTCCTTGCCGCCGCACCTTCTCTTCTGGCGAGATAGATTGCGGCGCCAGCGATGACCGCGCCGCCCACCCAGATCCATATTTCAGGGACATCGCCGAACATCAGGAATCCGACGACGGCCGCGATCGGTAGTCGCGTGTAATGCAGTGCAACCACCACGACGGCTTCTCCCTGGAAATAGGCCCTGGCCAGAACCCGCTGGTTTATCATTTCCAAGATGCCGATGGCGGCCATCCAGCCGATTTGTTCCAGGGTCGGTGTGACCCAGGCGAAAATCGCCGGGACAAGGGCCAGCGGCAGGATGATCAGGGGGTTCCATACCGCGATGGTATCGGGATGTTCGCTTTTGGCGAGCAGCCGGCGGTTGATCGGATTCCAGCTTTGGGCCGCAACCACGCCAAAGACGAACAGGACCCCAATATTGAGATCGACCAGACCAGGTCGCACAATAATGGCGGCGCCTACCAGCCCGGCGACAATCGCGATGGCCCGGCTGCCGCGAATGATTTCTCCAAGAAAGAGCGATGCTATGATGGCCGCGAAAATCGGCCGGGCGAAATGAATCGCCGTAATATCGGCGATCGGCATATATTTGGCGGCAAAGTAAAAACAAACATTGGCGATAAAGGCAAGGACGCCACACAGCAGACAGATCCCCCATCTGACCGGGCATAGCAAGGTGCGGGCATTGCCGATCAGCAAAGGCAGGACGAAGAGCAGGCTGAACAGGGCGCGGACAAAAAGAATCTCGAAAACATTCAGATCATTGGCGATCAGCTTGACGATGCCGAGCTGGATTGTCGTGAGCACGCCCGAAAAAATAATCCAGAACGCGCATTGAAAGGCCGCCGGCCATCGCACGATCAGATTGCCGATCCAGACCATGGCGCTCAGTCTTTCCGCTCGGCGGGCGCTGCGGACGCTTCGCGATGTGCAATATAGGCTGCGGCGCTTGCTATGACCGCGCCACCGATCCACACCCAGATTGTCGGAACTTCGCCGAAGACCAGGAAGCCCATCAGGGCCGAGATGGGCAGGCGGAGATAGCCCAGCGCCAGAACTAGCGACGCATCGGCGATGGCGAAGGCGCGGGCCAGCATGCGCTGGTTAAGGATGCCGAAGCCACCAATAACGATCAGCCAGCCGAACTCCTCGAATGTTGGCATTTGCCATACAAAAATAGCCGGAATAACCGCGAGTGGCAGCATAAAGACGGCATGATACATGGCGATGGTGTCGGGGTGTTCAGTCCGGGTGAGGATTTTGACGATCATCGTATTGGCGGTCTGCATGATGACGGCCACAAGAATATAGATGGCGCCCAGATTGATGGCCTGAAATCCCGGCCGGACAATTATTACCATGCCGAGAAACCCGATGGCGATCGCAATCCAGCGGCGCATCCCGACAATTTCGCTTAGCACGAAGATGGCGGCTATGGTTCCGAAGATCGGCCGGGTGAAGGTGATCGATGTCAGATCAGCGATAGGCATTAGCCCGGCGGCGGCAAAATAAAGCAGCGTGATAAAATAGGCGAGGCAGCCGCGTATCACAAACATCCCAAGCCGTTTGGTCTCAAGCGCAGCCCTTGGTCCGTTGCGAATGAGCCACGGCAGCATGAAGGCGATGCCAAATACGCTGCGGAAAAATACCGCTTCCAGCACGTGCAATTCTTCGGTCACGTTGCGCACCGCCGTGATACTGACCGTGAAGGTAAATCCTGACAGCGTTATCCAGAAGGCTGCTTGGATCGATGCGGGAAGGGTGGCAATCCGATCGGATGCCAGAGTGGAAAGACGCATTCAGCTTTATAGGCGCAAACGGGACCATCTGCTACCGGCGCCATTCGGGCGAGGCCCAGCCGATCACCAAGGCTGGTTCTGAATTTAGTCCTTAACCCATATCAAGGATTGGTTGGTTGGACATGATAAATAAGGCTTTTAGCGCCATATTACGAACGTGTTGACGCCCCCATACGACAAATCAAATTCCTTTGATCAATTAGATAGAAAACCCTTTGCGAATGCTTCTTAATTGCAGATAGACCTTGTATTCTCATGTGCCATGGGATAATTGGTTTGCAATTAAGAAGCATTCGCAAAGGCAACCAAGCTAGGAACCCCAAACGATGAAGCACGGAAGGATGAGGCAGATAAGCATGGTCGCAGTGGCGGCCATCGCAACAGGACTGATAAATGCGGCAAGTCTTTCAGCAGAGCTCAATATCTATTCCTATCGCCAGGAAGCGCTGATCAAACCGCAGCTTGAGGCGTTCCGGAAAGCGACCGGGGTTTCCTACAATCTAATAACCGGAAAGGCCGGTGGATTTTTGCAGCGCCTCAAGAACGAGGGTATGAACAGTCCCGCCGATATTCTGTTTACCGTCGATGCCGGTCGTCTGCATCGGGCCGTGCAGATGGGCCTATTGCAGCCGATCCGGTCGAATATTCTCGAAAAATATATTCCGGCCCGGTTCCGCGATCCAAAAGGCCGCTGGTTCGGTCTGGGCGTGCGGGCGCGTGTGATTTTCTATCACGTCGATCGGGTAAAGCCGTCGGAGCTTACCAGCTATGAAGATCTCGTGGAATACAAGTGGAAAGGCCGTATTCTGATCCGGTCGTCGAGCAATATTTACAACCAGTCCCTACTCGCGTCACTGATCCGCCATCATGGCCCCAAGAAGGCGGAAGCATGGGCGAGCGGCATGGTCGCCAATTTTGCCCGCCGGCCGCAGGGCGGTGATAGTGACCAGCTGCGCGCGGTCGCCGCGGGTGAGGGCGATATTGCGATCGCCAACAACTATTACTATGCACGGCTGTTAACCGCCAAAAAAGCCAAGGACCGCAAGGTTACCGATAAGGTCAAGATTTTCTGGCCCAACCAGGCGGGCTCCGACGCCCGGGGGGTCCACGTCAATGTCAGCGGCGCGGCGGTGACGAAAAGCGCAAAAAATAAAGCTCATGCCGTCAGGCTCCTCGAATATATGGTCGGGGAGGACGCGCAGAAAATTTATGCCTCGGTGGGCTACGAATATCCGGTTCGCAAGGGGACCGCACGTGGATCCGTCGTAGCCGGCATGGGGCAGTTCTATATGGATAATTTGTCTCTGGACAATCTTGGCAGTTACAATGCGGAGGCGGTTCGTATATTCGATCGTGTGGGATGGCGGTAAGCGGAATTGAAATGGGGCGGCCCGCTGGTCGATATGGTGGGCCGCCCCGTGATTTTACAATCGTGTAAAATTTTAGTTCATCAGGCCGCGGCGCGAATCGCCGCCTTATTGACGTCGTCTTCGACCTGGCTTTCAAACTGCTTGAAGTTTTCTTCAAACCGCTTGGCGAGATCCTGCGCCGTGTTGTCATAGTCGGCCTTGTCGGACCAGGTGTTGCGTGGTGCTAGCACGTCGCTCGGCACGTCGGGGCATCCGTTCGGGATCAGCAGACCGAAATTGGGATCTTGCGTGACACCGACCGAAGCCAGCTTGCCATCGAGGGCGGCGCGCACCATGGCGCGAGTGTGGGCAATTTTCATGCGCGAGCCGACGCCATAGGCGCCGCCGCTCCAACCGGTATTTACGAGCCAGCAATTTGCCTTGTGCTTTTCGATCCTCTCACCCAGAAGCTTGGCATAGACAGTCGGGTGTCGGGGCAGGAAGGGGGCGCCAAAACAGGTCGAGAATGTCGCTTCCGCGCCGCTGGTCATACCGCGTTCGGTTCCCGCGACCTTTGCGGTGTAGCCCGACAGAAAGTGGTACATGGCTTGTTCCGAGGTCATCTTGCTGATCGGCGGCAAAACACCGAACGCGTCGGCGGTCAGCATGATAATATTGTCCGGGTGGCCACCGATACCCGACAGGCTGATATTATGGAGATAATCCAACGGATAGGATGACCGGGCGTTTTCGGCCAGCGATCCATCGTCGAAATCAGGCTCGCGGGTTATCGGGTTGAGCACTACATTTTCGAGCACCGTGCCGAACCGGCGCGATGCGGCGTAAATCTCCGGTTCCGCTTCCTCCGACAGATTGATCGTCTTGGCGTAGCAGCCGCCTTCGAAATTGAACACGCCCTTATCGGACCAGCCATGCTCGTCATCGCCAATCAGCGTCCGCGTCGAGTCTGAAGAAAGCGTGGTCTTGCCGGTGCCAGAGAGGCCAAAAAAGATAGCGGTGTCGCCCTTCGGCCCTATGTTGGACGAGCAATGCATGGTCATCACACCGAGCGCCGGCAGGATCCAGTTCATCACGCCGAAGATGCTTTTCTTGATTTCGCCGGTGTAATGGCTGCCGCCGACAAGCACGGTTTGCTTGGGAATATTTACTAGGATGCAGACTTCGCTGGCGGTGCCGTCGATTTCCGGCACGGACTGGAAGTTGGGCACCTGAATGACCGTCCATCTGGGCCGGAAACCGGCCGCTTCACTCGTCGGCGGGCGAATGAACATGTTGCGGGCGAACAGGCTGTGCCATGCATTTTCGGTGATGATGCGAACCGGCAGCCGGTAGGTTGGATCGGCGCCACAATAACAATCCTGGACGAATACTTCCCGGTCGCGCAGATATTCCATCATACGGCCATGGATGATGTCGAACTTTTCCGCGGCGATCGGCTGATTGACGGGACCCCACCAGACATCGTCTTGGATTGAGGGGTCCTCGACCATCCACTTGTCCTTGGGTGACCGGCCGGTGTATTCGCCGGTTTCTGTCACGAAGGCACCGTCGATCGACAGGACACCTTCGCCGCGGCGCAAGCCAGCCTCATATAGCTGCGGGGCCGCCTGATTCCAATGGACGGCCGCAATGCCCTTTAGGCCATGATTTTCTACGCCATACTTGCTGATATATGGTCCGATCTGGTCCACATCGCTCTCCTGAATGGGTACGCAAATTAAGTGTTGGGTGGCTGTACTGCCCCGGAAATTGGCGCCAACATATACGCTCGGCTGAGCTTCCGCAAGGCAGTCGGATTCGCGGTTACAGCCAATGATTTAGGCGGTTTTACGCGCATTGCCAACCAATGTGATCAGCGCTGTACGGGCTTCTTCCGCGGTGCCGACAGGGGTGTCGAAAGCCAGCCGGGCAACGGTGCCGCCGTTGCGCAGATCGCAGCCTTCCGGATCAACGCCGGTCATGACCCACCCGTTGCCCGCGAGCCCCAGAAGTTTGGTGGCATAAAGCTGAATTGCCTCGGTATGGTCGTCGTTCATATGGCTGACGATATCAGCCTCGGACGCCATCAATTCGGTCGCCGATGCTGGATCAAATTCATAGGCGGATTTTTCGATCCAGTGGATGGCGCCAAAGCCCGCCACCATGTGGATGCGTTCAACCTCAAGTTGGTAGAGCGCAAAATCGGCAAACCCGGCATAGACCGCGGCATCGGCGTGGCGCGCGATGTAGCGTGCCAGATGATCCGTATTGGTGGTTTTCGCGGCCCGGCCCACCAGGGTCATCCGTGCGCCAGTCAGCGGATTGTCGAGCCCACCCGTGCCGTCGATCAGCAACCCAACGCGGTCTTCCGACAGGATATTCCGTGTATGTTCGGCTAGTTCCGAAATCATCAGCAACGGATTTGCTGCGGCGTCACAGGCGATCATGACCAACGAGGCATAGGGCCAACCATCGTCCTTCATGGCGGTGGCAAGCGCGGCGCGGTCCCTGGACCGCACCAGGGCACGGGCTTGAGCCCCCAGTTCTTGGGGCCCCGGTTTACGTTCAGACGCTGCCATGCAAACATGCTCTCTCGGAGGCTATTTTGCGGCTCATTATGCCGGTGTTTATCAATCTATTGTTCAATAAAATCTTTGTAATGAAGCGAAAATAGCCCGCCTGATCGATGGCGCCCCAATTCCGCCCCAATCAGAGCCTATATCACGGTAACATTTACGGCGATTTGGCGAATAATTGTGCCAAAATGACGAATTTATACCGGGAAAACACTGCCCGGTCAGGCAAACGGAGGTCAATCGGTGGTTCATACAATAGCGCTGGTCGATGATGACAGGAATATTCTGACATCTGTTTCTATGGCGCTCGAGGCCGAGGGGTTTGCTGTCAGAACATTTACAGATGG
>Ga0315339_1002148_pt1 | contig 15459 bp, 9 predicted proteins | sample ASW17metaG_FD_204514 | JGI IMG/M metagenome (GOLD analysis project Ga0315339, IMG submission 204514) | Ammonia-oxidizing marine archaeal communities from Pacific Ocean, United States - ASW #17 | ecosystem: Environmental > Aquatic > Marine > Oceanic | place: USA: California | collected 2016-12-05
GCTTTGGCGGAGCGCTCCTGCGCCCCTTCGGGCCTCAGCCCATCATCATTCGTCATATGCAACACTCCGGTTGAGGTTCAATTTACCCCAGCCGGGTGTCTCAATTATCCGTACCGCACCCCAGCGAATAGGACAACAAGTGTTGTGATCGGACCGCGAACTTGCATTGCCGGCTTATCCAGTCAAACACCTCCGCATTGTTGCAAAGGAATCCAGCGGCATAGCGTCCGGCCGCCCTGTTTTTAGTCGCTCAGGCGGCTTTCTCCACTTCGGATGCAGCGAAGCGGCCATAAAAAGTCTCGTTTTTCTTGGCCATGTCGCGAAGCAGCCGGTTCGGCTTGAACCGGGCCCCGTGTGTTTTCGCCAGCCGCTTGGCCAGCGCAACGAATTCTTCGGCGCCCATAAAGTCGATAAACGATAATGTTCCGCCGGTAAACGGAGCGAAGCCAAAGCCGAGGATCGAGCCGACATCGGCTTCCCGGACATCGGTGATCACGCCCTCCTGGAAACAGCGCGCCGCCTCAAGCGCCTGGATGACGAGGAAACGCTGCTTAAGTTCCTCGACATCAATCGCATCGACATCGGCGACCGGGCGGAAGAATTCGGCAAGCCCGGGCCAAAGTCTCTTCTTGCCGTTCGGTGCGTCGGGATAGTCATAAAATCCCTTGCCATTCTTGCGGCCGAGGCGCCCGTGCTTTTCGACCATTTCCTCGAGTAGTCGATATTGTTCTTCGGGTCCCGCCTCGGGTCCAAGATCGGCTCTTGCCGCTTTCATGATTTTTAGCGACAGATCGATTGCCACCTCGTCGTTGAGCGAAAGTGGTCCGACCGGCATCCCGGCCATCCGTGCGGAGTTCTCAATCATCGCCGCCGGTATGCCCTCGCTCAGCATGCGATGGCCCTCGCCAACATAGGTTTCCACCACCCGCGAGGTATAAAAACCCCTGGAGTCGTTGACGACGATTGGAGTTTTGCGGATCGCGCGGACAAAATCCAATGCGCGGGCCAGCGCCCGCTCGCCGGTTTTCTTGCCAACGATGATCTCGACCAACATCATTCTATCGACCGGCGAGAAAAAATGAATTCCTATGAAGTCCTTTGGTCGCTTCGCGGCGGCGGCAAGCGAGGTGATCGGTAGCGTCGAAGTATTTGATCCGAATATCGTGCCCGGTGCGAGCACAGCATCGGCACGTTTGATAATGTCTTCCTTGACGGCGCGATCCTCGAATACCGCTTCGATGACCAGATCGACACCTTGCAGAGCCGAGTAATCTGCGCCGGTGGTGATCCGCGCCAGCGCCGCGTCCTGGTCGGCTGTACTCATTCGCTTGCGTGAGACGTGTTGCGCGTAGGCCGCCTCAATGCCCGCCTTTCCTTTCGCCGCGCTTTCGTCATCGCGGTCGAGCAATACCACATCAATGCCGGCGCGGGCGCTCACTCCGGCGATGCCGGCGCCCATGAAGCCGGCACCGATGATCGCGATTTTTTGGATCTCGCTGACCGGAACCGCGCTGGGGCGGCGGGCGAGTTTGTTCAACTCCTGCATGGAGATAAACAGCGAGCGGATCATTGCCGCCGCTTCCTTGGTTTGCAGCACATGGGTGAAATAGCGGGCTTCGACGCGAAGCGCCGCATCGATGGGCAGCTGCAGTCCCTCAAAAACCGCCGACAATATCGACCGCGCACCGGGATAATTGTCGTAGGTCTCGCGGCGATAGATCGCGTTCGCCGGTGGGAAGACATTGGCACCCTGGGCCGAATAGACCTTGCCCCCCGGCAGTTTGAATCCATCTTCGTCCCAAGGCTGGACCGATCGTGGGCTCTCCGCCAGCCATTGGCGGGCGGCGGCGAGAAGGTCGCCGGTCGGCACGACGGCATCGACAAGTTTCATTGCCTTGGCGCGGCTCGGTGACAATTGCCCGCCCTTGAGGAGCATCTGCATCGCATCTTGCGGATTGGCGAGGCGGGCGACCCGCTGGGTGCCTCCGGCGCCAGGCATGAGCCCGACCCTGACCTCCGGTAGCCCGAGCTTGATGCTCTCATCATCGCCGACAATTCGATAGTGGCAGGCAAGGACGAGCTCAAAGGCACCGCCGACGGCGGTCCCGTTGATCGCCGCGACAATGGGTTTGCCGCATGTCTCCAGTTTCCGATAAATATTACCAAGGCGGCTGGCATCGTCGAAAAGTTGTTTGACCGCCGCCTCTTGTCCCTTCAGCTCAAGCTTTGCTTGGAATTCGAGGTTCAGGGCTTCGAGCATTTTTAGATCGGCTCCGCCGGAGAAGCTTTCCTTGCCCGAGGTCACGATAACACCGGTGATCGCTTCGTCAGTCGATATGGCCGCAATGATCTTCTCGAATTCGTCCATGACCGAGATACCGATGACATTCATCGATTTGCCGGGCATATCCCACGTCACCGTCGCAATGCCGTCATTGTCGATGTCGAAACGGAAGTTTTTCAGATCCACGATCCGCCTCCTAAACCCGCTCGACGATGGTCGCCGTACCCATGCCGGCGCCGATGCACAGCGTCACCAGCGCCCGATTGAGATCGCGTCGCTCAAGCTCATCAACCACAGTACCAAGGATCATCGCACCGGTTGCACCGAGCGGATGGCCCATGGCGATCGCCCCGCCATTGACATTGACGATCGCCGGATCGAGGTCGAATGCCTGGATATAGCGCAGCACCACGGCGGCGAAGGCCTCGTTGATCTCGATGAGGTCGATATCGGCGAAGGACATCCCGGTTCGCTTGAACAGTTTCTCGGTTACGTCGACCGGGCCGGTGAGATGCAGTGCCGGCTCGGAGCCAATATTCGTATAGGCACGAATCTTGGCGCGCGGCTTCAGCCCGGCTTTCTTGCCCGCCCTCTTCGAACCGATCAACACGGCGGCGGCACCATCGACGATACCGGATGAATTGCCGGCGTGATGGACATACTCGACCGCTTCGATTTCCGGATGGGCTTGGATCGCGACCGCTTCGAAGCCGCCCATTTCGCCATAAAGCGTGAATGACGCTTTAAGCGCGCCGAGCTTCTGCATGTCGGTATCGGGGCGCATATGCTCATCATGATCGAGGATGGTGATGCCGTTGATATCGCGGACCGGCACCACCGAATTGGCGAAATAGCCCTTTGACCAGGCCTGCGCCGCGCGGTTCTGACTTTCGACGGAATAGGCGTCGACATCGGCGCGACTGAACCCGTATTTGGTGGCGATCAGATCGGCAGATACGCCTTGCGGCATGAAATACCCTGGAAGTGCGACGACCGGGTCCATGGCCCAGGCATTGCCAGCCGAACCGATGCCGATCCGGCTCATCGATTCGACGCCGCCGGCAATGATAAGATCGTGTTGCCCGCTGGCGACGGCGGCATGAGCGAGGTTGACCGCGTCGAGACCGGAGGCGCAATAGCGGTTGACTTGGATGCCGGGGACTGAGTGCGGATAGCCGGCTGTAAAAACTGCCGAGCGGGCGATGTCGCCGCCGGCCTCGCCAACCGGATCGACGCAGCCGAGGACAACATCATCGACAAGCGAGGTGTTGAGCGCATTCCGCTCGCGTAGTGCCTCGAGGACATGAGCCGCGAGCTTTACGGTCGAAACCTCGTGCAGCGCGCCGTCTTTTATGCCGCGTCCGCGCGGGCTGCGAACATGGTCGTAAATGAAAGCCTCGGGCATTCCGAGCTCCTTTATGCGCGTGACCGGGTCACCCTAGTATAGTCTACCTCGCGCCAACGTCGTTACATGGTTAGAAACCTCCCTCCGGAACGGCCATCAGCGCGTCGGAGCCGGCACTTATTCTGGCAAGGCGCAACGCCGTCTCCGGCATGGCGCGCTCGACATAGGCACCGCCGATCATAAGCACCTCCTTCAGTCGATCCGCCCTTTCGTCCCCGGCGTCAATCAGCCTGTTGGCGGTTGCAGCAATCAGCCCCCACATATGGCCGATCGCCACCAGACCGAAGAGATGCATATAATCGGTCGCGCCGGCACCGGCATTGTCGGGCTTGGCCAGCGCATTCTGCATAAACCACATGGTCGCCTTCTGGAGATCGTCGAGCCCTGCTTTCAGGGGGGTGACGAATGGCGCAAGCGCCTCGTCGCCATCATTCTCCTTGACGAAACCTTCGACCTCCTTGAAATAGGCCATCACCGCCCGCCCACCGTCCTTGGGCAGTTTTCGCCCCACCAGGTCGAGGCCCTGGACGCCGTTGGCGCCCTCGTAGATCATGGCAATGCGGGCATCGCGGACGAACTGCTCCATGCCAGTCTCGGTGATGTAGCCATGGCCGCCATAGACCTGCTGGGCTGCGACGGCGTTGTCGAAGCCGCGATCGGTGAGGACGCCTTTGATGACGGGCGTCAAGAGCCCGAGGCGGTCATCTGCAGTTTGGCGCTGTTCTTCGTCGGGCGAGCGATAGGCGATGTCGGCAGCAAGCGCGGCTGAAAGCATAAGCGCACGGGCTGCGATATTGAAACCCCGCATCGAAATCAGCGCGCGCCTGATGTCAGGGTGGACAATGATCGGATCGGCCGCTTCGCTTTTGTCCTTGGCGCCGCTGATCGCGCGGCCCTGCCGGCGTTCGCGGGCATAGACTACCGCGTTCTGGGCGGCAACTTCAGAAAGTGCCAACCCCTGGATGGCGACACCGATCCGCGCCTCGTTCATCATCGTGAACATGGCGCGCAATCCCTTGTCGCGCTCGCCAACAAGCCAGCCCGTGGCGCCGTCGAAGTTCATGACGCAGGTGGCGTTGCCGTGTATACCCATCTTCTTCTCCAGTGCCCCGCATTCGACCAAATTGCGCTCGCCGACCTCGCCATCGGCGTCTGGAAGAAATTTTGGAACGACGAATAGCGAAAGGCCTTTGGTACCTTCGGGCGCATCGTCGATACGGGCGAGCACGAGATGGATGATATTTGGCGTCAAATCGTGTTCGCCGCTGGAAATGAAGATCTTCGAGCCCGTAATTGCGAAGCTGCCTTCTGTATTCGGCGTGGCGCGTGTGCGTATCAGGCCAAGATCGGTGCCGGCTTGCGGCTCGGTCAGATTCATCGTTCCGGTCCATTCGCCGGAGATGAGTTTCGGCAGATAAAGAAGTTTTTGCGCCTCGTCGCCGTGAAGTGAAAGCGCCGCCACGGCGCCTTGGCTAAGGCCCGGATACATGCCGAAAGCCATGTTCGCGGAGGTGACGAACTCGTTGATGGCCGCAGCCAGCGCATATGGGAGGTCCTGGCCGCCATAGTCGGACTCGCTTGCCAGGCCGATCCACCCGCCCTCGGCGAAGGCTTTGAAAGCGTCCTTGAAGCCGGCGGGCGTTGTCACGCTGCCATCGGCATTGCGCGTGCAGCCCTCATTGTCGCCGATCTGGTTCAAGGGGAGCAACACCTCCTCCGCGAATCTGGCTCCCTCAGTGAGTACTGCTTCGAGAAGATCCGGGGTGGCGTCGGCGAAGCCTGGAAGATTGGCGTGATGTGAGATCCCAAGAACATCATTGAGGAGAAACAGGGTCTCTTCGACCGGGGCCTTGTATATGGGCATGCAGTATCTCCACTATACGCGGATCGCGTTATTCGAATTTATCGTGACCTCGGTGACCGAATTGTGTCGGAGCCCGAGCATCTTCCCTAAACAATACACGCCGCCTTGCGTCAAATATTGTCGCGAGACAGCGAGGTGTTAACCGCTTGTTTACCATGATGGCGTCAGTCTTTTTCTTATGCCGAATACAGGCGCGATTCCCTTTTGTGCCTACCGCAATATGTGCGTTCGCCAGTCGATTGGCGTGTTGGCTTATGTCGCGGGGCGGCGAAGGGTTGGACAATGAGGTCGGGCGTGCCGTGGAGCATCAGGGGGATCGACGATGAGATCCGCGAAGCGGCGCGTGCGGCGGCTCGGCAATCGGGGCTCTCGGTCTCGGAGTGGTTGAACGACCTTATCGCGGAGCAAACCGCCGAGGATCGACCAGCGCGCTCGCGTCATGACTTTGACGACGACGACGGCGATGCGGGCGCGATCCAGCGGCTAAAGCGCCGCATCCGGGCCATGGACGTAAATTCACATGCCGCGCTTTCCAGCCTTCGGCAAAGGCTCGATGAGCTCGAGGAGCGGCTCGCCATGGTGGCGGATTCGGACAGCCGCGGCTCCGCGCGGGTTCGTTCGCTAAATAGCGTGGCTGATGTCGTCGACGAGCTGACGCGCGAGATAGATGACGCTGACGAAACCGCTCGTTCGATGGTCGAGGGCTTGCGCGAGCGCGGCGATGCGCAAACGGCCGGGCACGAAAGTGGAGCCGGCCGGGTTGCCGAGGCGATCCGCGATCTTGACGCCCGCATTTCTATGATGTCGGAGCGGATCAAGTCGCCGAAGGCCGATGAACCACCGGATAAGCTCGAAACGATCAAAGCCCATTTGGACGCTTTGCTCGCCCGAAGCCCTGAGAAATCGCCCAGCCGCGGCGAGAACCTTGATGCGACGCTGCGTTCACTGGAAACCCATATCGATCAGGCCGAAAGCCGGCTCAGCACCGCGACACAACAGGCGGCATCGTCCTCGACCATAGCGGGCGAGGAAGATCGCGGAGGCTGGCTTGAGGAGCGGATCGGAGAAATCGCCGGCGGAATCGCCGCTGCGCGATCGGGCCAACGCCCTAACAGTGATATTGCTTCGGCCATTGACGAAATTTCCGGTCGGCAGCGGAGAATCGACGAATTGGCTGATTACGCCGCGTTGGCCAAGGAACAGCGGCAGGCAAGTAGCTCCCTGATTGCATTGCGCGCCGATGTCGCCGCGCTCGCGGACAAGATCTCGTCGTCGAGCGGTGGCGGCACTGGTGACACTGAGGCTAGTTTTAGGCTCGCCGCGCGCATCGACGCGCTTGGGCGGCGGCTACCAGACGGTGAGCGGATTGAAACCCGCCTCGACGAGATTTCAGCCCGCATCGAGGGCTTTCTCGGCAATGCCGCGCCGGCTAACAGGATTGATGAGTTGCACGAGCGGTTTGCCACATTGCTCGATCGCGTCGAGAGTATCAGCGCTACACAGGCCGAGCCGAACGCCCTGCTCGACACGATCAAATCCGAAATTGCTGAAATTCGTCATGAAATCGCCGATCAGGCACAGCCGAAGATTGATAGTATCGAGGAACAGGTTGCGGAGCTGGCTCATCGTCTCGACTTAACGGCACAGGCGCAGCCGGAAGGGGCGGACCTTGCCGAACTCGAGGCACAGGTCGCCCATCTGGCTTCCGAGCTTGAGCAATCAATGCCGCGCACCGCGACGTTAAAGCAGGTCGAGGAAAACCTTGCGCGTCTTCAGGATCATCTGTCCGGCAATCGCCAGGAATCAGTGGAGGCGGCGCGCTCGGAGGCGCGGGCGGCCGTGCGTGAGATGACTGATAAGGAGGGCGATAGCGAACTCGTTCGCGCCCTCAAGGAGGATCTTGAAAACATCCGGGCCGCCGCCGGCGAGGCCGACCAACGTTCGCGACAGACGCTGGGCTCGGTCCATGGAATGCTGGCACGTGTCGTCGAGCGTCTTACCCGACTTGAAAACGAGGGCGACAAGCCCGCCATGGCGCGCGGGCGCGAGCATTCCGGAACGACAGAGACCCACGGAGGTAAGACGCCGACCCCACGCGCCCAAACCGGGCCGGCTGTTGGCGCGCATTCCGGGGCTGCGGGCGCCCAGGGCGACATGCCTGTGTCCAGCACCGGCACCGGCAAGCCCGACCTTGCGGCGCTTCGCGAGCTGGCCAGAAGTACCGCGGAGAATCAGACCGACAAGAAGGGCGATCGCAGAGCCGATTTCATCGCCGCCGCCCGGCGGGCCGCGCAGGCTGCCGCGATTGAGGCAGCAAGGGGAGTTGAAGATCAAACCGGGCAGGGCGAGCCGGGTACGTTTGCCCGCATCGGCCTGGCAATCCGAGATCGCAAGCGGCCGCTTCTCCTGGCCGGGGCCGCGCTGGTCCTTGCCATTTCAGCGATTCAATTGTTTGGCGAGCGCGGCATTGAGGCGGTCAATAGTTCACCCGATGTCGTTGAGATCGAGTCGAATGCGATTGATTTTCCAGGCGCAAATCCCGGTCATGGCTTTGCTTTTTCCGGTATGCCGGCAGACGCGACGAGAATGCCGGTCGGTAGTTCAGCCCTGATGACGTCACCACCCGACGTCCGTGCGGCGATGGCATTTGGCACGACTAAGTCGGTCGATAATCGTTTTGGCATGGCATCTGCGGTGCCCTCTGTTTCGGCGCTTGTGGTCACGGCAGCGGCTGCGCCGGAATCGGAGGTGGCGATTGCACCCTCGAGGCTTCGCCATGCTGCCGAGATCGGCGACCCTGCCGCGGCATTCGAGGTTGCTGTACGCTATGCTCAGGGTAAGAGCGTTCGGCGCGATCTAGCCAAGGCGGCCTCGTGGTATGAGCGTGCTGCCGGCGCCGGCATTGCCGTTGCGCAATATCGGCTAGGCAGCCTCCTTGAGCGGGGTCAGGGTGTTGCAAAGGACAGAACCGCCGCCGTCGCCTGGTATCAGCGGGCTGCCGATCAAGGCAATATTGGTGCCATGCACAATCTCGCGGTGATGATGAGCGAGGGCGTTGAGGGCGCGCCAGATCACAGCAAGTCACTCGAGTGGTTTTTCGCGGCGGCCAATTACGGCGTCGTCGACAGCCAATACAATCTTGGCGTCGTCTTTGCCAGAGGCCTCGGTCAAGGCCAGGATTTCGTTGAAGCTTACAAATGGTTCGCGATTGCCGCTGCTTCTGGTGACGCCGATGCCGGCGTTCGCCGTGGCGAGGTCGAAAAAGCGCTCTCAGCCAACGATCTCGTCAAGGCACGGGCCGCCGTCAAGGCATGGCGGGCGATAACACCTATCGCGGAGGCGAACACCGTCGTTGCGTCGTCGGGCGGATGGGATCACGCCTCTGTAGGCATGACTGACGCCGACCGTCGATCTCTGGTCATAAAAATCCAAGCGCTTCTCGCCGAGCGAGGATACGATCCCGGCCCAGTGGATGGTTTCGAAGGTCCGAAGACTCGCGAAGCAGTACGGGCCTTCCAGAGCAACATCGGCTTGGCCGCGACAGGTATTATCAGCGGCGATCTGGCTACCGCACTTGTCAGCCTGCCGACCTGATCGGCAAAGAAGGTCGGCGGGACGCATTCGCGTTGACAGGCGCCTCGCAGGAGCGCTTTATTCGTCTCAGTTTCAAGGCGCGTCATGTCCACGCGTCGATCCAATTCGATCCGTCGTTCGCCTGTGTTGATCTATCTCCCCATTGCCGAAATCTCGGTGAACATGCTGATTATCGTTGGCATGGGAGGCGCTGTCGGCTTTCTGTCCGGTCTTTTCGGCATTGGTGGCGGTTTCCTTCTGACCCCATTGCTTATTTTCTCGGGCATCCCACCGGTTATTTCGGTCGCCACCGTCGCTAGCCAGATCGTCGCTTCATCAGCTTCCGGCGCGCTCTCCTATTGGCGACGCAATATGATCGACGTGAAACTTGCGGCGGTGCTGCTGATAGCCGGCGTCGGCGGCTCGGGCATCGGCATTACGGTTTTCGGGGCCCTGCGCCGCCTCGGCCAACTCGATCTCATCATCTCGCTCGCCTATGTCACGTTTCTCGGGCTGGTTGGCGGCCTGATGCTCACCGAGTCGGTACGCGCAATTCTAAACGCAAAGCGCGGCCGTCCGGCGCCGCTGCGCCGGCCGGGTCAGCACATCTGGATACACGGTCTGCCGTTCAAGATGCGCTTCAAGCGATCGAAGCTTTATGTAAGTGCCGTCCCGATTGTTGTTCTCGGCTTTGGCATCGGCTTTCTGGGAACGCTGCTCGGCATCGGCGGCGGCTTCATTATGGTGCCGGCGCTGATCTATCTTCTTCGGGTTCCGACAAACCTAGTGATCGGCACTTCGCTCATCTATATCGTCGGCACGATGTCGATGGCCACAATACTACACGCCATGTCCAGTCAGGCGGTCGACTTTGTGCTCGCCTTAATCCTGATGATCGGCGGGGTTGTCGGGGCACAATTTGGCGCCAGGATCGGCCAGAATCTGCGTGGCGATCACTTGCGCGCCCTCCTTGCTCTTCTCATTCTGGGCGTCGGTGTGAGGTTTCTTGGCGGTCTCGTCACGATTCCAGATGAACTCTTCTCGCTGACCGTACTAGAGGGACTGTTGCCGTGAGGCGGCTAGCAACCATCGCCGGCTTGGTCGGGTTGTTGACGCTCGGAAACCAGGCGTGGGCGGAACAACTGACTGTCGCACTGTCGACGCCGGAGATACGTATCGGCTCGAACTTTTCCGGCGTGCCGGTCACCGTCTTCGGCGTTATCGAGCCCGACGCACAATCGGCCTCGCACGTCGGAAAGTATGAAATCGCGACATTGGTCCTAGGGCCGCCGGAATCAGTCGTTGCCCGCCGCAAAGACCGGATTCTTGGGGTCTGGGCGAACAGCGCCTCGGAAATCTTCCTCGGCGCGCCATCCTTCTATGCGGCCGATTCAACGGGTGAAATCGCTGATTTGGCCGACGCCGAAATACTAAAGCGCATGCGGCTGGGTTTTGACAATATCGGTTTCACCTACCGGGACCGGGTCGGCCGCGACAATCCGGGGGCCGCGGAGTTCCGCGAGGCGTTTCTTCGGATCAAGGTGAAGGAGGGGCTCTATACTGAGCAGGCCGGTGGCGTCGGCATGATCGGCAAATCGATTTTCCGGACGACGGTTTGGATCCCGGCGAATGCTCCAATTGGTTTTTATCAGGTCAGCGTCTTTCTTCTCGCTGACGGAGAGTTGATTGCCCGCGCCGGCGATTCATTTACCATCGCAAAGACCGGATCCGAACAATTCCTGTTCAATTTCTCTCGCAATGAAGCCTTCATCTACGGAGTGGTCTGCGTGGCGATGGCGCTGTTTATTGGCTGGCTCGCCGGCGTGATTTTCCGACGGGATTAATCCGGCCGCAAGCCCGCCGGAATCACACAATAAACGCGCTCCTTGCCAAGCACGAATGCCTTGAGCGGTTCGGTGAACAGACCACTAAATGCTCGATCCAATATGTTCAGCCCACCAGCATAGGCACCGAAAGCCGGGATCACCAGACGTCGTCCGTCGCCAACGAAGCAGCGTCGCCGAACCGTGCGCCCGCGCCCGGCGATGCGTGCGGCGGGGTGAAGATGGCCGGCGATTTCGCCGTCCGCCGGACTGCCCGATGGCTCGTGTCGGAGGATCAATCGTCCAATTGCAATAGATTCGAGACAATCACCGGAAAGACCGGCAGGCGCCGCCGGATCGTGATTGCCGGCGATCCATATCCATGTTCGGCGATGCTGCAGCCGGGCGAGCGTCGTTTGGTCGCTGGGCGCCATGCGGCCGGCGCCGTCCTCGTCATGAAAGGAATCGCCGAGCGCGATCACAGTCGCCGGATCGAAGCGTTCGACGAGGTCGGAGAGCCGCGCCAGTGTTTCGGCGGTATCGTAGGGCGGCAGGAGTTGGCCGCGCCGCGCGAAGGCGGAGCCTTTCTCAAAATGCAGATCGGCGACAATCAGGAGCTTTTCATCGGCCCACCACAGCGCCCCTTCGGGCAGCGCTTCGAGCATAACACCCATAATGCCGATCAGCGTCGGCGAACTTGCTTGGGAAATTTGTCGCGCCGGCTCAGCCATCGCTCATTGCATCCCTGACCAAATCCTCGGCCGCTTCTCGCAGCACATCTTCACGCGCTTCGCCATCAATCGACTCCTTGCCAATTTCCAGCATGATTGGCACGGCCAGCGGCGAAATTCGATTTAGCCGTTTATGTACAATTTTGCCGCTGATTCGGGTCAGCATATCGCCGAGTCGGACAATGTCGAGGAGCCCGGCGGCAGCATCGGCCCAGGTCGCCTTCATAAGGATGTGATCGGGCTGGTGTTTGCGCAGCACGTCGTAAATGAGGTCGGCGGAAATCGTTACCTGGCGACCGCTTTTCTCACGGCCCGGATGACGCTTCTCGATCAGGCCCGAGATCAACGCGCAATTGCGGAACATGCGCTTCAGGAGATAGCTCTCGGCCATCCACGCGTCGAGGTCGTCACCGAGCATGTCCTCGTCGAACAGTTCCGCAAGGCTGGGTTTTTGCGAGGAGAACGCCTTTCCAAGATCGCCCGTTCCCCAAACAGCTATCGCGTAGTCAGTGGCGACAAAGCCGGTTGGCCTCAACTGGGCCCGTTCGAGACGGCGGGTCAGGAGCATGCCGAGGGTCTGGTGAGCAAGTCGGCCTTCGAATGGGTAGGCGACGAGATAGTGCCTCTGTCCACGCGGAAAAGTTTCGACGAGGAGTTCGTCGACCCTGGGCAGGATCGAGCGAAGCTTCTGGATACGAAGCCATTCGGAAACCTGAGCCGGCAAGCCCTTCCAGGCCTGTTCGTCGGCAAGCATGGCGCGAACGCCCGCCGCGAGATAGGTCGACAGCGGAAACTTTCCTCCTGCATAGAGTGGGATTTTTGGTGTGTCGTCGGCGGTTCGCGTGGCAATGACCTCGTTCTCGTGGATGCCTTCGAACCTTAGGATCACGCCGGCAAAAAGAAATGTGTCGCCCTGGGTCAGCCCCTCAATGAAATATTCCTCGATTTTTCCCAGCACACGACCGCCGCGCCCGGCGAAACCGGCACCGCGATTACGCGATATGCGGACGTTGAGCAGCGGCGCCTCAATGATCGTTCCGACATTTAGGCGATATTGCTGCGCAACGCGCGGATGGGTCATTCGCCAGAGCCCGTCGGCGCCCTTGCGAATCCGGGCAAATCGCTCATAGGTCTTGAGCGCATAGCCGCCGGTTGCAACGAATTCGACGGCGCTGTCGAATGTTTCGCGGTCGAGGTCACGATAGGGATAGGCGGAAGTGATCTCGGCAAAGAGCGCGTCGGCGTTGAAGGGGGCGGCGCAGGCCATGCCAAGGATATGCTGGGTAAGCACGTCGAGACCGCCGGGGCGGATTGGCGGGGTGTCCTGCGCGCCTAGATAGTTGGCTTCGAGCGCGGCGCGGCATTCCAAAACTTCGAATCGGTTGGCAGGGACCAGCACCGCCTTTGACGGCTCGTCGAGACGGTGATTGGCGCGGCCGATGCGTTGGGCGAGGCGACTGGCGCCTTTCGGCGCGCCGATGTGGATGACGAGGTCGACATCGCCCCAATCGATGCCAAGATCGAGAGTTGAAGTGCAGACGACGGCGCTGAGTTTTCCGGCCACCATTGCCGCTTCGACCTTACGCCGCTGGGTTGCATCGAGCGACCCGTGATGCAGGGCAATGGCGAGGCCATGATTGTTGATCCGCCAGAGCTCTTGGAAAACCAGTTCGGCCTGGCTGCGGGTATTGACGAAAAGCAGCGCCATCTTGTGGGCGACGATCCGGTCGTAGATATCGGCGATGGCGTAGCGCGCCGAATGGCCGGCCCAGGGCACGCGCTCCTGCGAGTCGAGAATTGAAATCTGTGGCGGCGCGCCGCCAGCCACTGTGATGAGGCCGGCGAGGGCGGATTTCTTCTTGCCCGTGGCGGTAGCCGTACCATTCGGCTGTCCGACCAGCCACGCCCGCAACGCGTCCGGCTCGGCGACTGTCGCCGACAGGCCGATCGTCTTCAGCCTGGGCGCAAGCGAACGCAGGCGGGCAAGGCCGAGTGCCAGAAGATCGCCACGCTTGTTGGTAACCAAAGCGTGGAGTTCATCGAGAATGATTGTATCGAGATCGGCAAAGAAGCGGTCGGCGTCGTTGGCTGAGAGTAGGAGTGCGGCCTGCTCCGGTGTTGTCAGTAATATGTCCGGCGGCTTCAGCTTCTGACGCTGACGTTTGTGTATCGGTGTATCGCCGGTCCGCGTCTCAAGACGGAAGTCGAGGCGCATATCGGCGACCGGTTCCTCGAGATTGCGGGCAATGTCGACGGCGAGCGCCTTCAAGGGCGAGATGTACAGCGTGTGGATGCCATAGCCGATGAGCGGCGCATTTTTCGGCCGCTGATGAAGCGCCACTAGGCTCGGCAGAAAACCGGCAAGCGTCTTGCCGGCGCCGGTCGGTGCGATCAGTAAAGTTGAATTGTTCGCTCGGGTTCGCTCGAGAAGTTCCAACTGATGCGGCCGTGGGCTCCAGCCCTTGGCCGCGAACCATTCGGAAAAGACCGGCGGCAGAAGCCCACTCGCAGGCGTCAGTGGTGCCGGCGCGTTCATCGGCTGGGAAGTGGCGGGATTGACCCTCCGCCTATCAATGTTTCGATTCTGCTCATTTACATGAGGTATTTCAAAGGTTTAAGAACAATTGACGTCGTTTGCCAGCGTAAACGGTACCACATCGCGGCCAGTCGCCCGGGGCACGGCCAGGAAAACTTGCGGGTTGGGCGTTGCCGACGGTCTTTTGCGCTGTATTCGGCGCCGTGACGGGCAGAGGCACTGGCCCATCGCCAATGATTGGGCCTCGACGACAATTGCGCTATGAATTGTCGTTCACTATGCGTTGGAGTGCGCGATGACAGATTCAAGAGACCCTCAGACAAGCGGGGCAATGCCTGATCGTTCGCACATTGCCGCGGTGGCCAGTCGCGAGGAGATGTTTTATCTGCTTTCGCAGGCGTGCGAACTTGAGCACAATGTTTCCTGCATTTATTTGTTCGCCGCCTATTCGCTGAAAAGCGACGTTGCCGAGGGTGGCTTGACGCCGGCGCAAGCGAAAATGGTTGGGCGCTGGAAGCGTCGGCTGGTCGCTGTCGGCGTTGAAGAGATGCTCCATCTCTCGCAATTGACCAACGTCCTGACCGCGATTGGCGGAGCGCCGCATATGCGGCGGCCCAATTTTCCGCTACGCAACACCACACTTCCGATCAACAATTTGATGTCGCTTGAACCGTTCTCTCTTGAGGCGCTCGAAAGCTTCATGTGCATCGAAATGCCCGAGGTCGGCATTCTCTCGGCGAAAGAGCAGGAGGAAGCCGATGCGATGCTGGCGCGCGTCGCCGATCGCAAAGGAATGCAGCCCCCTGATGCCGGCGAACCACGCGAAAGCGGTGCGATCATTGGCTGCGAGCCGTTCGATATCGATTTTTCGACCCAGGGTGAATTCTATCACAAGATCATGACCGGCTTCGACAACATCCCGGAGAACGAATTGTTCATCGGTCCGCGCGAGGCTCAGGCCGATAACCGCTTTCTAAAATTCAGCACGGAGCTACGGCCGGTTTTCGACCGCCGCTCGGCTCTTGACGCGATTGAAATGGTGATCGAGCAGGGCGAGGCATCGACTTCCGCCCATCCGGATGCACATTTCTGGGTCTTCCGGTCGATCCACCGCGAGTATCTGTCACATCCCGGACGGTAGCATGGTTTTTTCTTGAACAATTGAGGTTTGCGTTTATGCCAGTCTTTCATGGCGTGCAAGGGCGTCTTGCTACCCAAGGCTGATTGAGGAAGCTGCTGGTTG
>Ga0315339_1002150_pt1 | contig 15452 bp, 16 predicted proteins | sample ASW17metaG_FD_204514 | JGI IMG/M metagenome (GOLD analysis project Ga0315339, IMG submission 204514) | Ammonia-oxidizing marine archaeal communities from Pacific Ocean, United States - ASW #17 | ecosystem: Environmental > Aquatic > Marine > Oceanic | place: USA: California | collected 2016-12-05
GATCGCGGCAAGACTTACACGCTGCCAGCGGACAAGGTGTTTCACATTCGCGGGTTCGGCGCAGGTGATGGGCTGGGCATGTCGGCGATCAAATACGGCACCAATTCGATGGGGTCGGCCCTGGCGGCGGATACGTCGGCGGGCAAGGTGTTTGCCAACGGTATGATGGTTGCCGGGGTTCTGTCATCGGATCAGACACTGAGTGAGACACAGCGCGCGCAATTGCAGACGTTGCTTTCTGAATTCGTCTCATCCCAGAAAGCCGGGAAAACGTTGGTTCTGGAGGCGGGCCTTGGGTACAACCAAGTCACGCTGAACCCGGACGATGCGCAGCTATTGGAGACGCGCCGTTTTTCGGTTGAGGATGTCTGCCGCTGGTTTGGGATTCCGCCGATTGTAGTTGGGCACGCGGGCGAAGGTCAGACCATGTTCGGCGCGGGGGTCGAGCAGGTTTTACTGCATTGGCAAAAACTGGGCATCAACCCGCTGTATCGCGGGATCGAGGGCCAAATCCGTGCGGATCTGATTGAACCGCACCGCCGCCGCAATCGTTTTTTCAAGTTTGATCGCCAGCACATGCTGACCATGGACAGCAAAGCGCTGGGAGATTTTCTGCTGAAACTGCGGATGGGCGGTTTCATTACCGGTAACGAGGGGCGCAGTTATGTGGGCGTTCCGCAAAGCACAGATCCAGCCGCCGACGATCTGATCGTCAGCCAGTCGATGACGCCCGCTGGGTTGCTTGGAAAGGAAAATGACCAATGACAATTCGTGATTTGCCTGCGGTGGCGATGCCGACAAAAACCGGTGTTCAGACGGATATTGCACAGACTGCTGTCAACAGATGGAACCCCGGCCTGTCGGCCGAGGCCAATGAGGCGGATGACGCGCGGTCGATTTCTATGCTTGATCCGATCGGGGCCAACTGGATGGGCGAGGGGGTGACCGCCAAGCGCGTGGCGGGTGCCCTGCGGAATATGGGCAAGGGGCCGGTCACGGCGCTGATTAACTCGCCGGGTGGTGATTTTTTCGAAGGCCTGGCGATTTACAACCTGCTGCGCGAACATGATGGCGCTGTGACTGTGAAAATTCTGGGCATAGCGGCGTCGGCGGCATCTGCGATTGCGATGGCGGGTGACACAGTGCTGATCGCGCGCGCCGGATTTCTGATGATCCATAACACGCATGTCTGTGCCTGCGGGGATCGCCACGGGCTGCAAGAGGTGGCGGATTGGATGCAGCCGTTTGATGACGCGCTGATTGACATCTATGCGGCGCGCACGGGCAAGGACGCCAAGGCACTGGCCACGATGCTGGATAAGGAAAGCTGGATTTCCGGGAAGGCGGCGATTGATCAAGGTTTCGCGGATGATCTGCTGCCTGCAAATTATGTCGCGGCATCTGAAAATGACAGCGCCAAGGCGCGGGCATCGACGGCGCAAGCGAAAATGGACGTGCTGCTGGCGCGTCTGAACATTCCAAGATCCGAACGGCGGCAGATGGTCGCCGATCTGAAAGGAACCATGCCTGGCGCTGGTTCTGGCGGCACGCCCGGCGCTGCCGAACATGACACGCAGGACGCTGTCATCGCCCAAGGGGCACAAGCCCTGCTGGCCAAACTGTCCTAACGCAAACATAAAAACCGAAAGGTGACTGAGATGACCAAAACGCTGATGAAATCGGCGGCGCTGCCGCATGCCATCATGATGGCGATGCAAGCTGTTCCAAAATCCGTCATGGGGCCGGTGTTGGCCGAGGGCGCGCCGAACGCCGAGGCAATGCTAACGCAACTGACCGCCAAGGTTGATGAGATGAGCGGGCCAATCAAGGCCACTGCCGAAACCGCGCTGGCCGAGGTCAAAGCCCAGGGGAAGCTGACCGAAGAGACCAAAGCGGCGGCGGACAAAGCGATTTCTGATATCACCGCCACGTCAAGGGCCGTCGAAGAACTGAAGGCACTGATTGAAGGGATCGATGGCAAGGTTCTGGATGTATCGCAGAGCGTTGCGGCGGGGCTGGCTGGCAATGGCGGTGCGGGGCAGGTGATGAGCCTGGGCCAAGCGTTTGTCGCCGAAGAGGACAAGATCAAGGCCTTTGTCGCGGGTGGTCTGTCTGGGTCGTTGTCGGTCACCGTTGAAAACGCGATCACGACGGCGGGTGGTTCGGGCGGTGGCCTGATTTCGCATCCAGAGGAAATGGAGCCGGTGCGCATGGCGCGTCGTCGTTTGCGCATCTGGCAGATGCTGACCCAAAGCCGCACTGGCAAAGACTCCGTCCATTATCGCAAGCAGGTGTTGCGCACGAACGCGGCGGCCATGGTTGCGGAAGAGGGCACGATCCCGGCATCGGCCTATGGCTGGGACAAGGCAACGGAACGTGTCAAAAAGCTTGGCCATGTGACCAACATCAGCGAAGAGGCGATGGAGGACGCAGACCAGCTGCAAAGCGAAATCGACAGCGAGCTGCGTTATGGTTTGGATCTGGAGCGTGAGATGCAGATCCTGACCGGTGACGGTGTTGGCGAAAACCTGACTGGCCTGCTGACAGAAGCGACGGCATTTGTGGGAGCAGCGGGCCTGCCGAACGCCACGCCGATTGATCGGCTGCGGCTGGCCATTTTGCAAGTCACCCTGGCCGATTATACCGCCACATCAATCACGCTGAACCCGACGAATTGGGCCGGGATTGATTTGCTGAAAGATACCCAGACCCGGTATGTGTTTGGCAACCCTGTCAACCAGACAACGCCGCGCCTTTGGGGGCTGGATGTTGTTGAAAGCAACAGCATGTCGGTTGGTGAGTGGCTGGTTGGTGATCTGGCGCAGGCCGCGACGTTCTATCGTCGTCGTGATGTCGAGGTTTTGATTTCGTCGGAACATGGCACCAATTTTGTTGAAGACATGCTGACCATGAAAGCGACAGAGCGCGCCGCGCTGGCGATCAAGCGCCCGGCGGCGATGATCACCGGCGACTTTACATTCGCGTAATCTGACCCTGACCCAAAAATGAGGCCGTGCGCGGGATGCCCTGCGCGCGGCCCTTTCCCCTGATCATGAAAGGCCAAGATATGGCGCAAATTTTTCTTGAAATGAAAGGCACCCGGCGCACGGCCATCGGCAATCTGCGTTTTGGGGTGATCTATCGGTTGGACAACCGGGATGCGCGTGTTGACAAAGTCATCAAGGCGCTGACGGACAAGGGCACCAAAGCTCAGCCGAAACGTCCGGCGGCGGTTGTGCTGTCGGAAAAAGACGTTAAGGCACGCCGCGCCGCGACCGAAAGCCTGATCCCCGAACCCGAGGTCGTGAGCGCAACTGACCAGGCATTGCGGTCTGGTGCCGACGCCAAAAAGGTGATCGCGGATCAGAGGAAAGAAATCGCGGCACTGAAAAAGGCGGCGACCACGGCGGCGTCTGAAATTACCGTGCTGACCGAGGGCAAAGCGACGGCGCTGGCGCGTGTCGCTGAGCTGGAGGCGAGCATGGCAGACCTGTCGACCGCATCTGATGCGGCGATGGCGGATGCTGCGGCGCGGATTGCCGAGTTGGAAGCGGCGGCGGGTACGCCATCTGACGAGACCAAGGACTAAGCATGGCCCAGTTCACTGCCGCCGACATCAAGCCGCATCTGGTCATCGCGCCGGATGTGACGGGCGAGGATGGTCTGATCGATGACTATATCGTGGCGGCAGAGGATTGGGTGAAAGAATACCTGCGCCGGGATCTGGACGATGAATTTGGCGCGAGTTGGCCGGAGGGCTGCCGACAGGCCGTTCGGATGATTGTTGCCGATTATTACTACAACAAGGGCGCGGTCATCGTTGGCCCGTCTGTCACGGTGTTGGACACGGTGAAACAGACGCTGTCGGTCTATCGAAACCTTTCCGGCACCTGAGCCGAACAACAGAGGAATTCCCCAATGGCGAAAGAGAAAATTGCAGCCTTCAAGTTTCGCGCGAACGGCAAAAATCCGGGCGACAAGCCGAAAGTCTATAAAGCGGGTGACCCGGTGACCGACCCGGATCACATCAAGCAGGGTGCGGCCATGATGGCCGTGATTGATGCAACGCCGGCAGGCGGGGCCGCTGTTGCAGACAAGGCCAAAGGCTAAGCCATGCGACCGGGGCGAATGCGCGCGCAGGTGACGTTGGAAAAGGCAACCAAAGTGCCGAATGGTCAGGGCGGATTCAACCTGACCTGGGCGGCGCAGTTTGAACGCCGTTGCAGCCTGATTGCCCGATCGCAATCCCCGCATGACAGCCAGGCCATCGGGGGCCGACGTGCAAACAGTGCGGATTACGACCTGGTTGTGCAGCTTGATGAAAAGACAATCACGATCGGTGCTGATTGGCGGGTGAGCCGGGCCGGTCGAATTCTGGCAATTCAGGCGCTGGCAATGCCGGATTATGAGCGCCGGGAGGTGCGCATGGTGGTGCAGGAAGGTCAGCCGACATGAGCCGCATTCGTGGTTGGAAAGGTGCGCGCGGTCGCGCCCGCGCCCGGCCCGGCGTGTTGGATGAAATGGTGCTGGATGGCTTGGCGGCGACGGTGACAGAGGTGCGACAGGACGCGTGGGAGAACATCAATTCGATGGCCACCCGGCGCACGGGCATTTTGCGCCGCAACTATCGCAAGTCGATGAGCAAGGCAAAGATGACTGGGCGTGTTGGCTATATCACCCGCGCGGCCAAACGGAAGGCGTTTTACGCGCGGTTTATTCACGACGGCACACGCTATATTCAGGCGCGCCCGTTTCACGATATTGCTGTTGCCCGCCAAGAGGGCAAACACCGCGCCCGCATGGCGCGCGCGCAGCACCGTGCTGTAAAAAAATGAGTTTTTCCCAGCGGTCCGCCCTGCAATCGGCGGTCTATGGCAGGCTGGTTTCGCAATTGGCTGGTGCAGGTACTGGGCAAAGCGATGTGCCGGTCTTTGATCACGTGCCGTCAAACCCATCGCGTCTGCATATCCGGGTTGAGGGTTGGTTTTACATCCCTAGCGATCGCAAAGGCGGCACGATGGGGCGACATCGGTTTCGGGTGAAGGTTTTTGATGAAAACACCGGGGCCAATACCAGTCGCGGTATGGATGAGGTCACACGCTTGCAGACCATCGTGGTCGCGGCGTTAGAAAATTGGTCGCCGATCACCGGGGCAACGGCGATTGAGCTGCTTGGCAGCGAAGATGCCCCAGATGACGAAACTGGCCTGATCGCATCTGCGGTTTGCCAGTTTTCCACAACCACAATTTAGGAGACCGAGACAATGGGCGTTGGCGTTCAGGGTAAGGAAAAGCTGGTCAAAATCGACATTTCGGGAACGATGACCGAAGTCGATCACCAGGGTGATGCAACATTCAATACGGGCAAGACCGGGAATATTTCGGCGCAGAAAAACAGCAAACTGCCGTTTCAGACCGAAGCGGGTGCGACGGTGACATTCACCATCAAAAAAGAGCGGCCAATGCTGGCGGCGCACACGGCGTTGATCGCGGCGGGCAGCACGGGTGCGATCATCGCGGCGGAATATGCTGATTACACCACCGGCGGCGAAAGCCATTCGGGCGATGTGCAGGTCACGATGGGCGAGGAATCGACCGGGGTTGAGGGCCTGTTGGAGCAGGGCGTCACGCTGTCGTTTGTGGATGATCCGGTTGCGGGTGTGACCGCCTGATGTCTGATCGGGTTTCAGTCAATCTGGGCGGGATCGCATATACCATGCGCCCCGCCTATGACGCCATGCGCGACATCGAGGGGCAAGTTGATCTGACCCTGTCCGAAATCTACGAGCTGCATCTGTTGGGCCGTTTGAAGATTGAGGAAACGGTCGCGATCATCTGGTTCGCGTGTCGCGCGGCGGGCGAAAAATTCGACACAGTCGATGCGGTTGGCCGTGCGGTGTTCGCCGACAAGGTAACATCGCCGTCGATGCGCAAATCCATCGCGGAATTCCTGTTGGCCTGTCTTTACGCGCCGGACGAGGCAAAAAAAAAGCTGGAAGACGAGGTTTTGCCGACACTGGAGCCGACGCAGGGCGAGACTGGCTGATGAGAACGGCGGCCTATGCATCGGTTTATCTGGGCTGGCGTCCGTCTGATTTTTGGGCCGCAACACCACGGGAATTCTGGGCGGTGGCGGAATTGCAGATTGAAAAATCCAAACGAGAGGCCCCCAAGAAATGACCGAGCGTCTGGTTACAGAATACACCGCTGACACATCAGGATTTCGGCGTGGGGCGCGGATCTATGACAAGACGTTGGCGCGGCAGCAGCGGCTGACGAATGACCGGTTGAACCGGATTGACCGGCGGTGGGAAAGATCAAGCCGGGCGATCATGCGCACACAGGTTGCTGTTGGCGCGTTGTCGGCGGGGTTGGGTGTAACCGCTGTGGTGCGCTATGCCGAAAGCTGGCGCAATGTTGAGCGTCGATTGCAGTCTATCGGGGTGACAAGCCAGTCCGCGAAAAAGGATCTGGTGGAACTGGCGATGCGCACCCGGTCTGCCATTGGCGCGACAGCCGAGGCGGTGCAGCGCATGGCCAAGTCGACAGATGGTGATTTTGAACGGGCCGGGCGGCGGGTTGAAACTTTGCAGAAATTGCTGGCAGCGGGCGGGGCGTCGGGGACAGAGCGTGCCAGCGTGTCGTTGCAGTTGGGGCAGGCGTTGAAATCGGGCCGGTTGTCTGGTGATGAATTCCGGTCAGTTTCAGAAAACGCGCCAGTAGAATTTCTGGAAGCCCTGGCGCAGGCCGCCGGGGTTACGCGCAAAGAGTTGAAGGGATTTGCCCAAGAACAGAAGCTGACGACCGATATTGTATTGCAGGCACTGGATCGTTTGGCCGGTGTCGCGGATCGCAATTTCAAATCAATAGCCTTGTCAGGCGAAGAGGCTTTTTCGGTGCTGGAAACCGGGCTGACTGCCTATATCGGCAACATCGACAAGATCCTTGGCGCGACCGCGTCGATCAATGATGTCATGCAATCGTTGGGGCAATACCTGGCCGAAAATTCAGAAGGCGCGCAGACCTTCGCAAAGGCCTTGCAGATTGGTGCGACGGCGGCGTTGGCGTTGGCCGGTGGCAAGGGCGTTGGGGCGGTAATCGCCGGATTGCGCGGTCTGGCAGCGGCGCGCGCGGCGGATGTTCTGGCCGCAGATGCGCAAAGCCGGAAGTCGCAATTGTCCCTGGCGGCGGCGCAGTCAGAGGTGCGTTTGCGCCGCACGAATATTCTGGCAATGACGTCAGAGGGTGCATCCAAAGCGAAGCTGACGCGGCAAAGGCAGCTTTTGGCCAAAGCCGTGCAGGGCGAGGCCGCAGCGAGCCGGGTCGCCATGGTTGCATCAAACGCACATCTGGCTGCCTTGCAGCGCATGACCTTGGCCAGCCGCGTAACGACGGCCACCATAACCGGTTTGAAAAATGTGTTGGCGTTTTTCGGGGGGCCGTTGGGCCTGGCGATGGCCGGGATCGCCCTGGGTGCGACCTATATGGCCAGCATGTCGACGCGCGCCGAGGATTTGACAGAAAGCCTGCAAAGCCTGGAAGGCACGCTGACCCGCACATCAGAGTTGAACACGACGCTGGAGGGGGATTATCGCGATCTGGAGGATGCCAACCAGCGACTGGCTGCTGCGATCAAAGCGGGCGGTGATGCGGCGGTTGTGGCGGCAACGATGGACGTTGGTGCTATCAATAAACGTATTGCGGGCAACGAACATCTGCGCGCCGAATTGGCCAGGGTTGCAGAGGCAGAATTGGCAGAGGCGCGGGGTAAATATGCAAAGCTGACCGCGATGCAACGTGAATATGCCCGCGATGCGCTGGAAGATAGGCTGTCACGTACTGATACCACCAGCGCCGACTTGCCGATCACAGAACGAATGATCGACAGCTTTATCGAGAAACAATTTGAGCTGTCGCTTGCTGTAAAAAAGAGCGGCGAAGATCTTAAGGGCCATCTTTTGGATGTGTTCAACCACGGCAAAGCTTCTGCGGAGGCGGCAATCGAATTGCAGGCGCTGGAAGATCGCATGGCGGCCCTGACGGCAAAAGGTCCGGCCCTGTCTGGCGCACTGGACAGTGGCGCAGCGGCTGCCGCCAACCTTGGCACGCAGGCCAGCACTGCGGCGAGCGGTGTGGCTAAATTGATTTCGCTGATCCCGGCACTGGACCGGGCGGCGCGTGCGAGTGCGGATTTGCAAAGCGCGACCGCTGCCAGGGATTCTGCGATTTCTTCGATTGGTGTTGACCCGCGCCAGGGGGCATCAGAGGCTGCGGACGCCGCGCGTGAGGTGGCGAAAATAAACGAGCTTTATCGTCAGGCGGTGCGGTCTATTACAGGTGTATCAGAGGCGGAAGAACAGCGCGCCGCCGCAGCAGAGCGGGCGAATGAAGCCGCTGCGGAATACGCGAGTGACGCTGCGATCAGCCAGTTGGACGCGCGAGGTCAGGCGCTGGCGCGGGAGGAACAGCGGTATCAGCGCATTGTTCAGCAGCTAAAAGAGGTAAATGCGGAACAGGCGGCGCTGGATCAGGCAGAGCAGGCTTATGATCTGCGCCGTCAACAGATCAACAGCGATTTCGATGCGAGAGGGGGCGGGGCAAGCGCGGGGGGCGTTGGTAAGGCCACCAAAGAGGCAGAGCGCGACTTGGCCGAGGCGCGCGGGCTGTTGTTCGAGAACGGCCAGAAGGCGTTGTTTATCGAGCAAAAGCTGAATGAGGAACGTCAACGGCTGCGCGCGCTTTTGCCGGAACTGATCAGCCTTGGTCTGAGCCGTGCCCAGGCCGAGGGCGTGATTGCAAATGAGTTATCACGCACGACGCGCGAATTGCAGCGGCAGATGACGACCGAAGAACAGCGTCATTACAATTTTGCGCGCAACGTGCTGAGCGATATCAAGTCAGCCGACAATCTGGGCGATGCGGTCAGCCGTATTTCAGACCGGCTTTGGGAATTGGCGCTGGACCCGGTGTTTGAACATTTGGCGCGCAGCTTTGCAAGTTTGGGCGGCGACGGTGGTGGTGGCGGAATTTTGGGGTCAATCCTGGGTTTTCTGTTCAATGCGAGTGGCAATGCGTTTGGGCCGGGCGGTGTGCAGCCCTTTGCCAAGGGTGGCGTTGTCGATCGCCCGACGATGTTTTCCTATGGCGGCGGTAAGCCGGGTGTGATGGGCGAGGCGGGGCCAGAGGCGATTTTGCCCCTGTCGCGCGGATCAGACGGCAAGCTAGGGGTTCACGCCGTCACGCCCACGGTGCCCCAGGGTGGCGCGTCTGGCGGCGGTGGGCGCATGGATGTCAGGTTCGGCGATATCATCATTCAGCCGCAATCCGGCGATCCGCAGGAAATCGGCCAAGAGGTGACAACGCAGTTTTTCGGCATGTTTGAGGGTCTGTTCCGGCAACACATGGCCCGCGAGATGCGCAATGGCGGGGCCTTGGCGCAAACCTTTCAGAAGAAAAACGGGTACTGATGCCAGAAGTATTTGCTCCTGCAAACGGCCCGACCTTAAAGGGGTATCGGTCAAAACATCAGGCGCAGGTGCGGCGCGCCGAGTTTGAGCCGCCTTATAGCCAGCGATCGCGCAAGGGGCCGATATCGGTTGGGCGCACGGTGGCGCTGGTTTTCGAAACCCCGGAAACCGATGCGTACTATATCGTTGGATTCTTTGAGGCGCGCGGCGGGGCGGAGGCGTTCAGCTATCAATTACCATGGGATTCAGCATCGCTGCTTTGGAGCTGTGGTGAATGGGATGTGGTTCAAATCGGCACAATAGCAGGCGAGGCAATGATGCGGGTCACGGCAAGTTTTAAGCGCGAGTTTGATTTGATTTGATGGTTGATCTGGTAGACGCAATCGCACGGGAATTGCACCAGTTTTCGACCGATGACGAGATCGAGTTGATCACGGTCAACGCGACCAAGATCGGTGGCAGTGTATTGTCATTTGCTGCTGCCCCGGTTCTGGATGGAGCTGGTGACCCGATTGCGCCGGTTTTCGGCGGGGTGACCTATCAGGTGGTGCCGTTTGAAAGTGAAGGCTGGGACCATACGTCTGCGGGCACGCTGCCCCAGCCGATCATCCGTTTCAAGATCGCGCGCGAAGACAATGACCAGGGCAGCACGGCGGCGGTGCTTTTGGCGATGTCGGCCCAATTGGACCATTTTCTGGGGGCCAAGGTGCTGCGTCTGCGCACGATGCGGCAATTCCTGGATGACGGGGCCACGCCAGATCCGCAGGCCCATATGGGGCTGGAGGTCTATGATGTGACCCGGCGATCTTTGGAGGATCCAGATCAGATTGAATACCAGCTGCAATCGGCATTGGATATTGAAGATGTGGTGTTGCCCGGTCAGGTGCTGAATTTCTGTCGGGCCGTCTATCGCGTTTACGTTCCCGGTGCCGGATTTGATTATTTGGATGCGACCTGTCCCTATGTCGATGAGGTCAATCTGTTCACAGCGGTGGACGAGGCGACGGCGGATTTCGCGCTGGATCGGTGCAGCCATCAACTGTCGGGCTGCAAGGCACGCTTTGGTGATAATGCAATTCTGCCGTTCGAGGGTTGGCCGGCTGTTGGAAAGTTCCGGGCATGAGTGCGGTGCATTACCCCGACTTCTTTCGCCGTCCGGCAGGGCCGTTCACGGCGGCGGTTTTGGCGGGTGCCAAACAGTGGGCGGCGGATTTCCCAACGGTTGAGGTTTGCGGGTTGGTGCGCGATGGCGCGTTCGTGCCTTGCGAAAACGTCGCCGCGCATCCAGAGCGCGAATTTGAAATCCCGACGGCTGAACTGGCAGAGGCCTACGGCGCAGGTGATTTGCAGGGGGTGATCCATTCGCACCCAGGTGGGCCGTGGTGGCCGTCAAAGGCAGACACTGCATCGCAGATTGAAATGGATGTGCCTTGGGCCATTCTGGTGCCCGGAGAGGGCAGCGCCGCGTTGGCCTGCCATTGGGGCCTGCCGCGCCCGCCGCTGTTTCATGACGGGCAGCATGTTCCGCGTGATTTCATCCATTACGCCAGCGACTGCTATGCGTTGTTGCAAGATTATTATGGCGCGCTGGGGTGGAAATTGCAGGACATGCCGCGTTGCTGGGAGTGGTGGAAAGACCCGGATCAGCACGGCAGCCTGTATTTGGATAATCTGGAAAGCCAGGGCTTTGAGGTCGTAACAACAGATCCCTCTGAAATTCCGGCGCTGGTTCAACCGCACGACGCCTATTTGCTGGCGATCAGATCAAAGGTTCCGAACCACGGCGGGGTCTATCTGGGTGACGGGCTTGTGCTGGAACATCTGCATGGGCGGCTTTCCAGCCGACAGCCGCTGGCCCGCATCCAAAAACACATTACCCACCTGGTGCGATGGAAGGGCTTGTTATGATCAGGACAATTCATCTGCATGGCGCGCTTGGGAAAAAATACGGCCGAAAAATCCGCATGGATGTGGCCAGCCCAGCCGAGGCAGTGCGCGCGTTGTCTTTGCAGATCAAAGGGTTCGCGGCCTATGTTGAGAAACGCTATTATCAGGTTTTTCGCGGCACACGCCGGGATGGCGTCGATGTTGGGCCGCGTGGGTTGCATTTGCGCCTTGGCGACGATCTGACAGAAATCCACATCGTTCCACGTGCCGCAGGGGCCAAAAATGACGGGCTTGGCAAGATCCTGTTGGGCGGTTTGTTGATCGCGGCATCTTTCGTCATTCCGGGGGCCTGGGCGATTGGCGGCAAAGCGGTCGCCGGGATATTGGGGCAGGCGGGTCTGGCGATGGCGCTGGGGGGCGTTTCCAGCCTTTTGGCGCAGCAAGCTGATAAGGGCGGGACGGACGAGGACCAGGCCAAATCCGATCTTTTCGGCGCGCCGGTCAATCTGACTTCGCCGGGGTCGCCCTGGCCAATTGTTGTTGGCCGGTGCGAGGTGGCATCGGTGATGACGAGTTCTGCAATCCATGTTGAGGATCGCGCGCCGTCATGACCAAATTTGACAGAATTCCAGTTGCCAAAGGCCAAAAGGGCGCTGGCAAGGGTGGTGGTTCCGGCAGCACCCCCAACGTCAGCGCGGACACATTGCTGACCAATTCGACCTGGTATTTCACCGATCTGATCAGTGAGGGCGAGATTGAAGGTTGGGCCGATCCTGATTTCCCGGCGAAGTGCATTTTCTTTGACGGTGTGCCGCTGCAAAATGAAGACGGGAGTTTCAATTTCGATGGCGTGCAATATTGGCTGCGCACGGGAACGCCCGATCAAGACCCGGTACCGGGCTTTGCCGCGGTAAAAGCCGAACAGCCGATCGGGGCCAAAGTTGAACAGGCTATACCGGTGACGCAGACGGTGACCAGTGCAGATGTCGATGCGGTCAGCGTCAAGGTCGGAACCAGCATTTTGCAGAGGGTTGAAGAAGACTCGGGCGATGTTTTGCGCGCCTGGTGTTCCTACCGTATCGATATGCAAGTTGACGGCGGTGGTTGGACCGAGGTCTTGGCGGACGCGATGCACGGCAAAACTACGTCGGGCTACCAGCGGGCGCATCGCATAGAATTGCCAGCGGTGCGCCCGGTCAACATTCGCCTGGTGCGGGTGAGTGCCGACAGTGAAAGCGAATACTTGCAGAACGATCTGTATTTCGTTTCGCTGACAGAAATCATCGACGCCAAGCTCCGCTATCCAAATGCGGCCTATGTCGCCATGGCGGTGCCGTCCAAGGTCGTCAACGGTCGGATCCCGACGCGCACCTATTTGGTCGATGGCATGCGGTGTTGGGTGCCGTCAAACTATGACCCCGTTGCACGTAGCTATGATGAAACGTCGCCGTGGGATGGCACATTCGTCAAGGCATTCACCACCAATCCGGCGTTCTTTTCCTACACGCTTTATGTCGACAATCGTTGGGGGTTGGGGCGGCGTATTCCGGCGGAATTGGTGGACAAGTGGTCTGTCTATGAAATCGGCAAATACTGCGATGGCATCGTGGACGGCGCGCCGCGCTTTACGATCAACGGTGTCATTAACAGCCGCGAAAGTGCGTATTCTTGGGTGACGCGCCTGTCAGGCGTTTGGCGCGGTGCCACCTATTGGGGCGCTGGTGCCGTAGTGCCAATTCAGGATGCCCCCGCGGATCCCGTGAAGCTGGTGACCAATGCCAACGTCAAAGACGGGGCGTTTAGCTATTCCGGCACCGCACTTGGCGCGCGCAAGACCGCTGCCGTGATTTCCTATCGCGACAAATCCGACCGCTACAAACTGAAACCTGGCGCAGTGCATGAGGACGTCGCCGGAATTCAACGGAATGGCCGCCGCGAAATGCAGTTATCCCTGCCATTCTGCGATAACCGTGCCGAGGCGTTGCGCGCTGGCGTCTGGGCCGTGGATACCAATCTGACGGCGACCGAGACGGTAAGCTATTGGGCGGGTCTGGATCACGCGGGTATTCGACCGGGCAACGTGGTAATGATATCCGACAAGCACAAAATTCAGTTACGCGTTGGTGGTCGGATTGCCGGGATTTCGCCTGACCGATTAACAGTAACATTGGACGCGCCGGTCGATATTCTGGATGGCGAAACCTATCAGCTTTTGGCCACATCGGATGTTGGCGGTATCGTGGAAAATGATGTCAGCATGTCGGCGCAGTCAGGCACGCTGACGGTCACCCTGGCAAGCGCTTTAACGACCGATGTATTGGTCGGCGCGGTCTTTGCCTTGACGGCCAGCGGCATTGCGCCAACCCAGTGGCGGGTTCTATCGAATACCGAGGAAGACCAATTCTTCAAAATCGTGGCGTTGCAGTATGACCCAGAGAAATATGATCGGGTAGAGCAGGGGATCCTGGCAACCGATCCGATTTCGCATATTCTGCCCTCTGGCGCAGGCCCGTCTGCACCTGCGCCGGTATCCCTGGCACCATATCTCAAGGCGGATCCGGGTTCGATTTCCAAGTTGCGCCTGTTGGCAAGTTGGCCGCCGGTGGCGGATCCGTTTGTTGTCAGATACCGGGTCAGCCTACAGCCGCCTGATGGCGCATATGCTGTTGTCAGCGAAACGTCCGAGGCAAGCCTGGAGATCACGCCGGAACGGGATGACCATGGGCAGTATTCGGTCAAGGTCGAAGCCCTGACAGCACTTGGCGAGGTTTCACCAGCAGGCACCGCGCAGGCAAGCTGGAATGGCGAGATGGCCGCATTGGCTGCACCCGAGAATTGGACCGGGGCGGCAGGGTTTGACGGTATTTTCCTAACGGGTGACACGCACTCTGCGCCTGATTTCAAGGCGTTTCGCATTTACGGCGCGACGGCCAGCAGCACAACGTTGGTCTGGCTGGATGATTGCACCGCCACGACGTATTCGCGGCGGGTTCCGGTGGGTGATTTGCTCACGCGCTACAAGGTTACAGCGGTCAACTACAACAACGACGAAAGCGAAGCGACGGATTTCATTGATGTTGTGCCCGGCGGTGTCGACACCAACGACCTGACTGCCGCCGCCTGGGACGCGATTTCAGCCGATGCGACAGGGATCGCAAGTACCATTCTGAATGACTTTCAGACTGATACCTTCACCCCGGCGGTTGGTGGTCTGAACGCCAATATCGAGCAGCTGTCGGCGGGTCAGCGTAGCGCAGAACGGGCAGCTGATCAGATCAGCGAAAATGTCCTTTGGTCGTTGTTGAACGTACAGCGAACGGAAAGCCTGATCCGCGATGCTGGTATCTATGTAGACCAGGTCGATGGAAATATTCGGATCGCCGGGATTGAGCAGGCCGAGGGTAAGATCAGCGAAGTCGAGATTAATCTGAATGCGCAATCTGCTGCCATCAATCTGCGCGCGACCTATGCCGAGGTGGAAAGCATCGTCGCAGCGGCGGCGCTGGACCCAAGTGCGTTGCCGGTGTTCACCGACTTGCAACTGCGCATGTCGACGGCTGAAATCGACATTGATGCGCTTGAGGGCGCAATCACTCTGAAAGCTGACACCACCACGGTCAGCGGGATCGACGCGCGGCTGGTCACGGCAGAGGCCGACATCGACTCGCTTGGCGCGGCGATAGCCCTGACGGTCAACACGTCGGAATTCACCGGGGTTGAAACGCGGCTGCAATCCGCAGAGGTGACGATATCGGCGTTGGATGTTCCGGCAATCACCCAGTCGGTCGCAGATACGCGGTATCTGCACAATCAGGTCGATTTGGCAGAGGTCAGCACTCTGGAAGGCCTGCTGGAGCTTTATCAAACCCGCCAGGCTTTGCGCGCGGATCTGGCGTTTGCCAGTCAGGATTTGCGGGCGCTGGTGGATGAAGACCGCAGTGCGATCGCCCAGTTGTCCATTGCCCTGGGCGCATCGATCGACGGGAATGCCGCATTGATCCAGGCGGAACAGCTGGCGCGCGTCGATGCTGATGGCGCGCTGGCATCTGATATCACCAGCTTGCAGGCCGGGGCAGGGACGCTTGCAGGCGACATCAGC
>Ga0315339_1002151_pt1 | contig 15450 bp, 13 predicted proteins | sample ASW17metaG_FD_204514 | JGI IMG/M metagenome (GOLD analysis project Ga0315339, IMG submission 204514) | Ammonia-oxidizing marine archaeal communities from Pacific Ocean, United States - ASW #17 | ecosystem: Environmental > Aquatic > Marine > Oceanic | place: USA: California | collected 2016-12-05
GCGATCAAAATTTAGTTCAACCGCAAAACATGCCTTCCGTCATACTGGTGCTTCCTCTCTATTCTGCTCAACACGGAAAGCAGGGATTGCTGATTTTATGCCGGGACCAAGCCTTTACTGAAAATGAAATAGAACTTCTTCGTCACATGTCCAGTACCTATGGACATGCATACAACAGTTTTCGCTCTCACTCTTTTATTTTCTCACTGCAAAATATTTTTTGGGGAGGAAAAATTAAGTGGTTTGTTCTTTTGGTTATTATTGGATGTCTATTTCTCCCCGTAACGATGACAACTACTTCGCCTATTGAAGTAATACCTAAGGATCCCACAATAATTACATCACCTTATGATGCGGTCATTAAGGAGATTGTTGTACATAACAATGATACAGTTAACAAGAATGATCTATTGGTTCTTTTAGAGGACAGCGAACTAATCAATCAAGTCAATTTAGCAGAGCGCACCTTAAATGTAGCGGAAACAGAGTTGCTACGCAGCCGTCAAGCTTCTTTTACGAGTCCCAAGGAAAAATCGCGATTAGCAGAACTAATGGCACAAGTTGAATTACGAGAAGTCGAACTCAATTACGCACAAGAGCGATTGGAAACATCGCGTATTCATGCTCTTTCAACCGGCGTGGCCATAGTGAATGATCTAGAAGACTGGAAAGGAAGGCCAGTTGCCGTGGGGGAACGCATCATTACCATTGCAGATCCCAATCAAATAGAATTCTTGGTATGGTTGCCTGTCAAGGATGCTGTTGTCATAGAAAATAATTCTTTGGTTAAAATGTTTCTGGACATTAATCCTTTGGAGCCACTAAAGGGAAAAATTATTCGTAGCAGTTTTGAGCCGGAACTGTCTCCCGAGGGAATACTAGCCTATAAGTTGCATGCCAGTCTTGATTCAGAATTTGATTCTCCGCGAATAGGGTTGCAAGGAACTTCCAAAATATATGGATCACGAGTAAGTCTGTTTTATTACCTATTTCGCAAACCTCTCCTCGTACTAAGACAGTTGGTAGGTGTATGATTCTACCTTACTTAAGAGAGAATTTGGAACTCATCAGGGGAAATGCGCAGGAAGACGGATCTCCATCCTGGCTTATTTACGATGCGCTGCGAAATAAATATTTTGCCGTTGGGCTAACTTCATTCCGATTAATACGATATTGGCAAGGGGGAAAGCAAGAGGAAAGTTTCTTTGAAGTTCTTAAAAAAAAGGGGTTGGAAATTAGTACGGAAGAATTTCAACGCTTTAAAAACTTTCTCATTAATAACAACTTAATCATTCAGTCATCCCATCAGGGTATCAACCAGCTAGTCTTGCAAAAAAATAAAATCAAAAAAAGTTGGTTGCTTCAACTTATTTACAGTTACTTGTTTTTTCGCCTTCCTCTTGTTCGCCCCGATCAATGGCTTCACCGTACCCTTCCCTATGTTACAATATTTGCTTCCAAACTTCTACGCTACAGCATTTATATTTTAGGAGCTTTTGGTATTTATGCCCTCACGCAGCAATGGGAATCTTTTTGGCAAACCTTTATGTATTTTTTTTCCTGGCAAGGGTTATTTTTATACGGCCTTGCCATTATCGTTGTTAAATCTTTGCACGAGCTAGGTCATGCGTATGTTGCCAAATATTATGGATGTAGTGTTTCCTCCATGGGAATTGCATTTCTTGTTTGTATTCCTATTTTGTATACTGATACCACCGATGCGTGGAAACTGAGGAACCACCATGAACGTTTGCTAATTAACTTTGCAGGCATTGTCACCGAATTGCACCTGGCATTAATAGCAACGTTTGTTTGGAGTGTGATGCCGGATGGAACTTTCAAAAGCATAGCTTTTTTTATCGCGACCACGAGTTGGATTACATCCCTCAGTGTTAACTTAACCCCCTTTATGCGTTTTGACGGTTATTACATTTTGTCGGACTGGCTCAAAGCCGATAACCTTCAACCACGCTCCTTTGAACTTGCGCGCTGGAAGATCCGTGAATTACTTTTTGGCATGCATAACGCTCCACCGGAACTTTTAACTTCCTCCAAGCAATGGATCTTTATCATTTATGCTTGGTTTACCTGGATTTATCGTTTCCTTTTGTTTTTAGGAATAGCCTTGCTGATCTATTTTTTTACCTTCAAGGTATTGGGAATCATCTTATTTACCATAGAAATTGCCTGGTTTGTTGCGCTTCCCATTTTCCGGGAAATGTTTCAATGGTATAAGATGAAACACCGCTTGAAAATAAATATTCAAACAATTCGTTCCTTGATTATACTGGTTTTACTGGGGCTGCTTGTTTTTGTTCCATGGAAATCATCTCTTAAACTTCCCGCTGTCTATACATTAAATAACAACATTACTCTCTATTCCCCCTATCCCGCCAAAGTGAAAGCTATTCTTGCACACAAGAATACGGAAGTGAGCAAAGGGGACATCCTCCTGGAACTAGAATCCCGTGAGCTCCTTCAACAAATCAAAACTGCATCAATCAAAAGAGAATTACTGCAAACACAACTAAAACGTCAAAACAATATTAGTGTAAACGATATTCTTTTATTAGAACAAAAATTACTCTCTTTGGAAACCGTATTGGAGGGATTGTATCGTTTACAATCAAAACTTACCATCATTGCTCCTATCAAAGGTAATGTTAGGGACATGGCAAACCTTTCCCTTGATCAGTGGATCAACAACAAAGACAAGTTAATAAATATCATTAACTCAGATACACAAAGTGTTATCGCTTTTATTCCCGAGGAGCATTTAAATAAGTTTACCCTTGATAGTGCTGCAACGTTTATTCCTAGTACAGGGCAGCATGACGCAATTCATTTGCATGCTCTTTCCATTGATGAATCCGCTATCAGCAAACTTCCTTACCCATCTCTTTCCTCTCAGCATGGAGGTCCAATTGCAACACGGGAAGCAAGTGGTGAGGCATCAACATATAATCCTGAGAAGGCTTATTATAAAATTAACTTTACCCCACTCGACATGAAGCAAAATATTAAGTTACAGACCCCAGGCTTTGTTCATGTTGCTGGTAAAAAGCATAGTTTATTTGATAATTTTATTACCTATGTTGCAGGTATTATATTACAAGAAAGTGGTTTTTAAATAGATTATTTTAATATGTGCGTTTAAATTTACCCACTAGTTACTTACATTTTAAACATATACATATTTAGAATGTAGTATAAAAATTTTAAATTAATATGATGATTAAATCGATAGCAGAGTCTTTTTTATGAGTTTTGAAATTATATTAGCAATTATTGTTATAATTTTAATGTTTTTTATTGGTATGTCATTAAACATCAAAACATTGGTGCGGGAATTTATTCTGATTGATAAAAAATTCACCGCTATTTGTTTATCCCAAATTCTGTTAATCCCACTCATTACCTATCTATTGACTGAATATGTTTTTTCGATAGGAAGTGAATTTCAGTTTTTCTTGATGATACTTTCACTGGCGCCCGGTGCAGTCACTTCCACATTTTTTATCAAACTGATTGATGGAAATACGTACTTGTCAGTTAAGATTAGCATTATAATTTCCTTGTTGTCCGTCCTAACCATCCCCCTTCTTCTCAAGCTATTTCTAGAGATAACAGACAGCGAGATATCCATTAATTTGACACGCTCCATTTTTCAATTAGTTATTATCATTGCTGTTCCCGTTTTGACAGGATCCATCATAAGTATCTATTGGCAAGAACCAAGCAAACAAACAATTCGATGGGTAACAATTCTTGGTATAGCCTTAGCTTACATCCTTGGTATAATTGATAAATACGATTTATTGGAAATTAGTTTTTTAATTCCAAAATTTCCAATTTTACTAATGTTTTTATTTATCTACACAGGCATAGGAATCTTAGTCGCGCTTCTCTTCAAGCTTCATATAGCGGATACAAAAACTGTTATTATAGAGACTTTCATGCAAAACATGGCCGTTGTTTTGTTAATCATCAATTTTTTAATCCCCACATCACCTTTTATCATTCTGGCAGTTACCTGGACGACTATGCAAATAATGATGGCCGTTGGTATCTATTATTTTTATCATTATTTCAGAAAGAGAAATCAAACATAATTATCCTACCACGAACTACGAGGAATGTTGAGCGTTCTTTGGCACGGGCACGCACGGCACAAAGTAGACTCATTTTATTCTTCATTTAAAGCAGATGTGGGTGGTTGCAGAATCGATCAGAGCGGTAAGACGGGATGGAACCACTCTTTGCTATATAACCGATCAGAGGGTAAGACTGACCGCTTAACAGTGGAGAATATTCATTGTGATAATATTTGATTCGATAAATACAATTTAATGGTAGAATCTTTGTAACATAACATTTTATTGTTCAAAACATTTCAGGTCCCCCGGCCTCGGGCCCTGCAGCAAGGATTTATTCAATCACCGGACCAAGGACCTAGCGACCATTGCTATGTTTTACTACGCTCAAGGAGACTATGCATAAACTAAAAAATATAAAATCCCATTCACCACCCAGGCAGCTCCGGCCCATCTTTGAGGAAATACTGCCTTCATTGAATAAGGAAGATTTCCTTGATGCGTGGCGCAAGGACCGAAAGGAATTGGAAAAAATAAGGAGGCAACTAGATGAAAAAAAGAAAGGGTGAAACAGCATTCAAACCGATCACATCTGAACTCTTGTCCAAGTATGATGCCATTGCCATGTCGGAAACATTGAACATGAGCGAAGAGCAATTCGTGCAGTTGATAAACGACGTGTGCGAAGATTATGGCATGCAGGGCACATGGGGAACGAATGAATGGGGAACTAAAACATTTTATTTTGAGCGGACGTATCATTAGAAAATGTTTTTAATTTTTAAAAAATATTTTTCAAACTCTTCGTCTCTCTCAAACTCACCTTTAGATTAAATAAAGCATGCTTATCGAAAAAGGGGGGTATGGGGGTCTTGAAATAGGCGCGCGCCATAGTTCTTGCCCCGGTAACTTACTCGAAATTGATTCAATATCGGGTGTTAATTCTTTTAACGCCCAATGAATCATAAAAAAAGTTAAAACCCGATACTGACGAGATATGAGAATCTGGAATCATGTTTTGAATAGACGCCGAAGTATTGCCGAAGTGAAGAATAACTTTTTCCCACATAATCTTATATCTATGCTAATATTCTCTTAAGAAATTTACTTAGGGTTTCTGGGCTCTTGATACACTATTCTAGATCAATACCTTATTTTCTAGGCTAGCGCGGGACGGGGCACCGGGCAACAGAAGTTCTCATGGGGGTGGTAACTTGTTACTACCCCTTATTTTTTTGATTTCATTTACTATGCACTTTACTATGCACTAACTATGCACTCCTGACTTCTCTCAAATATTCAATCCTACGATACTTTAATGAAGAAAAAACTTAAAATAGTTTTTTTAAATTACAAAATTAGTTTTACAGATATTACGACGAAATGAGACTTAATTAATTCTGCATGAGAGTTACATCTTGATCTAAATTAATATCTTTAATCCACATTGAAAAATCTCCTAAAGTGTCTCCCCCACAAAGAAATTCCATATAATAAGTTTCGTTTTCTAATATTTTAACCTCAGCATCTAATAAGTTATCCGTATGTTCTTTTTTTGAAATTTCAAAATAACCAGTTTCATAATTAAGCATATACATTTCTTTTGATAATTTTTTACATAATACTTTATTATTCATTTCAAAATTATCATCAATATCTACCCAAAAAACTTTAGGAACATTATTAAAATATGCAAATTTAATTGAATATGATTTTAGTTTATCTTTTCTTATAGGGTCTTTTATAACCACCATGTCAACCATATACCAATCTTTACCTTCTCGCCCAGTCCATATATATTTTGATCCAGATTTTGTCTTCCAATTTCTATCCGATCTCCAATAATATAAGTTGTCTGCTTGTCCATGATTTAAAAATTTAAATTTTTTACCACCAATAGTTTGATTTTGAACGTCAACTATACCTCCAATAGGTATCCCATAAAATTCAAACGGATCCGAACTCTCACCCTTTAATTTAGACACAGCAGTATTGTATTGTTCTTGAGTTAAAGTTTCACTATCTAGTAAATCTTTCAATTTTTTTAAATCTTCTTCAACGCCTGCAAAAACTTCTAAAGAAATAAAAATAAAAAATAAAAAAAAGATTTTGATAAAAAATTTCATATTAATTAATCTATCCAAAATCTAAATAAAAGTCTATATTTTTGTCTAATATCCCTAGTAACCTTATTGTATTCAAAAGTTATTATAGATCTAAACTTTTGTATTTAATTTAAAATATCAACTTTAGAGAAATATAAAAAAAAGAAGTAACTATGCACTTTAGAATGACCACGATGCAAAAAATAGAAATCTCACTATGCACTCTACTATGCACTCCTTTGATTTTTGTTGCATACTATAGTATTTTTAAAAAAGGTGGGGAAACAGAACGCCCCATTAATCTATTTTATTCTATTTTGAGATTAAGTAATTCAACTAATAAATTTGGATTACCTATAAGAAGAATAAAATCCTCATAAGAAAGCGGAGTTGAGGGATTAATGCTAAATTCAACCCTATCAGGTTGTTGAAGAAATTTTATTAATTTAATTATAAAGTCATCTTTCAATGAACTTTCAATTATTTCATCAGATTCTATTTGATTAATAATCTGATCAATAAATTCATTTCTTGTCATATTAAAATCCAAAGCAAGATAATTTATTAACCTATTTGTTAAACCTTTGTCTTGCAATGATATTTTAACTTTCTTAATTCCAGGTTCCTCCATTAATGAATTCATTAAATCAGGATATATTCCTATAAGATTTATTAAATTTTCATTAAGATTATCTATCTGTGCTTCAATATTTAAATCAAAACCATTATGAATCCCTATTTTGTAATTAATTGAAAAAATATTAAAAGTAGTATTCCAATCTAAAATCAATTCACTATCAAATTTTATTTCATTATAATTTAATTTTTTTAATTCAGTATTTAAAAGATTATTAATAGTGCTGATTTGTGTTCCTAAAGTTCTTGCTTTAAATGATATTGGGATACTAAGATTATTAATTTTTCTTGTATTAAAATCTGCAATTTCATATTCATCAACCGCAACTTCTATTCCAGATAATTTATTTTTTTGATAGTATCCTATAGCATTGACCCTCCTTAGAGACTTAAAAAAAGAAAATAATATTAAAGGGTCGTTTAGCAAGTTAAATTCGTTCCAATTAATATTATAAGTAGTGGGTCTATTAAATAATAAATGATTAATTTCAAATTTATCAACTTTTATAATTTCATTTACATCATTGTATTCTAAATCTGTGTAATATAAATTGCCTAGAGAAGAATCTTTAAGATTATTTACTACCAAACTATCCCAATGTCCGTTCATGTCAACATCAGTTAATTCAAAATCATTAATAATCATTTTATTTAGATTAAAACTATCTATTACTAATAGTATGTCTGCTACGTCTGGAATACTACTTTTACCTAAGGCACTTTCTATAAGTTTTTTTAATATGTGTATTTTTTTAATATCAAATTCATTAATTTCAATTAATCCAATATTATTTTTAAAACCTCCATCCTCAATTAATGAATAATTTTTAATACTTAATTTCTTAAAAAGTTTTCCTTTATAGATGTCAAATTTTTTTAAACTAAAATTTTGAAAATATTCTCTGTTTAATCCAATTAAAGTTAATTCTTCTATTTGCAATGAATTTTCAATATTTATATTTTTTAAAATGAAACTTGAATCATCCAAGAAATTTATTGTTTCATAACTAACACCTGACAAATCAAGCAAAAAAATAATTGAGTCGTGAAAACTATTATCAATTTTATTTGTTTTTTTAGATATTACAGTAAATGTACCATCTGCTTTGAGATCAATAACTCGTCCATCATCTAATGTAACTATTTCTGATATCACCGAAGACGAGAATAACAAAACGAAGATTGTGAGAAGGATTTTCATAAATTTAGTATACTATAAATCTTATTACTGGGAACTATAAAGACACAAAGTAAGGAGATTACTACACACTTACTACACACTCATTTTAACTTCATTGGTATTTAAAGATGGAGTTAAGATTTGCAAGATGATATTGTGAGATTGAGAAACAGAACGCCCCATAACTTTTTTGATTTTCGGTTATTTCTCTTGGTAAATTTAACTTTGCCCTAAAAGCGAGCGCACTATGTGTGCAAATTTAAATAAAAAATTTTATTCATTATTGGCTTCTTCAATTATAACATCAAATAAAGTATTAAAATTTTTAACATTCCAACCAAGTATCATTCCGATATACGAAATAGAATCCTTATTAATAATAATATCTTCTATTTCTTGATTAGCATTTTCTAAATAAAACTTAGTCATAGGATTTTTAATAGTTTCTTGTGAAGCGGTTGCTTCTAACAAATCATTAATTTGATCAACATGATCTTTAAGCACCATGGTAAGATAAACTAGAATTGGTTTAACTCTCTTATCATCTTTTTCATAAGGTAATTCTATCGCTATCAATCCAAGTTTTTTATAGGAATTAAAAAAATCTAAAGAATAGGTCGCTTGTTTATTATGCAACGTTAATCTTAATGATTGAATTATTTCGTTATCAAAAGACATTTTTGCATCCGCAAGCTTTGGCCACCATTCTTTCATAATCAAATATATTTTTTCCTTTTCTTTTGAGCCGTCTATTTGCGACTTAAAATTATCAATCATATCCTTTTCAACAACGCCGCCTCCGAATAACGGCATTTTTTCGATATCAAACACACTAGTCATTATAAGAATTATGATCGGATCAATATTCTCTACAATATTTTCACTTTGAGCTTTGGCATGCGTTGAAACAAAAACAACCAACCCGATAAGTAAGAAGAGCTTTTTCATGATTTATTTTTTTCTTCTATTTGTCTTATTGCGCATTCTTCGATTAATACTCCAAAAATTGTTAATACTTTTTTCATCGAGATAATCTTACCATATTGGAAATTCTTTCATAAATTTAGAAATATTATTCCAATCTTTTTCATCTAAATTATCAGCAGTTTCTGTTAAAATTTGAATATTTGAATTTATCATTTTAAAATATATAAATTCTATAGAGGTTTAAATACTCTACAAGACTCAATTTTGGAGCGGGCGAAGGGATTCGAACCCTCGACTTCAACCTTGGCAAGGTTGCGCAAGACCAACGAGCCTTTATTCTTCATCATTGATTCCCTTTCTATTTCTTCGATTTCTACCCTAGTTTGTATCTCAGAATAGATGAAAAAGAATCACTAAGTGTTGTGCAAACTTTGATCACTATTCTTTAATTGATCCAGTCACCATTCCAGAAATAAAACGTCTTTGAAGAAAAATGTATACAATTAAAACAGGCAAGGCAACCCAAATGGCTGCTGCTGCAGTAATAGCTGGGTCACCGTATCTTTTGTTACCTGCAAAATAACTTAAGGCTAAAGGTGCAGTTCTCATTTCATCATCCTGAATCATTATAAGAGCTAATAAAAATTCATTCCAAGTCCACATGAATAATAAAACTGTTAAAGTCAATAATGCAGGAATCATTTGAGGGAGCAAAATTTTTATTAATATAACCCAACGTCCTGCTCCCTCAATCATTGCTGCCTCTGATAAACTTTTAGGAATAGATTTAAAACTTGATCTTAACCAAAAAATGCTAAAGGGTATCGATAAACCTATTTGGGGTAAAATTAGTGATAAATGTGTATTAACTAAACCTAAGGCTCTCATTGAATAGTAATAAGAAATTACTATTGATTCATAGGGTAATACAAGTCCAATTAAGAGTAATGCAAACAATGGTGTAACTCCAAATATATTTAATTTTTCAAATGCGTATGCAGCCAAAGTGGCACAAATTAAAGTCACCACAACAACAAAAACCACAACAATAAATGAATTTAATAAACCTGTATTAAAAGATCCCCCAACCCAAGCTTTAATAAAGTTATCAAAATAAATTCCATTAGGTAAAGTAAAACCAGAAATTCTTTTCCCTGGTTCACTTAAAGCTAAAAAAAGAATTGAGAAAAAAGGATAAAGAACTAGTATTGTTCCAGTTAAGAAAATTGCATGTGCAATTATTTTTTCTTTATTTTTATAATTCATTTTCTCTCTCTAAATGTAATTAGAATAAGTGATACAAGTGTAAATATCATTAGAGTTAACATAATTCCCAAAGATGAGGCTGATCCTACCTGTCCCATTTGAAAAGCTTTTTTATAAATAAACATCGAAGGTATCATTGTTGATGTCCCAGGTCCTCCTCCAGTTGTGATGTATATTAAATCAAAATTTCGGAGAGCTAAAGTAACAGTAAATATTAATGCAACAATAATTTCTCCCCTTAAATTAGGTAAGGTTACATTAAGAAATTCTGATATTGCGCCAGCTCCATCTACTTTTGCTGCATCATAAAGTTCTGTTGGAATTTTTTGAACTCCCGCAATAAATAAAATCATTGTAAATCCAAACATGACCCATGTTCCAATTAAGCCCACAGCCATCAAAGAATAATCAAAAGATCCTAACCAAGCTCGTGACACATCTTCAAGGCCAAAAAAGTCAAGACCCGCATTTAAAGGACCTTTAGGGGCATAAATCCATCTCCAAGAAATGCCAACAACAATCATTGATAAAATTTGTGGAAGAAAAAGAATAGCCCGGTAAGTAGACATTCCCCTAATCTTAACTCTTATCATTAAACCAGCTATTAAAAGTCCTATAATAATTGGTAAAAAGGAATAAAAAATTATTAGAATAAATGAATGCTTTATTGATGATATAATTTTTTTATCTGATAAATTTTTAATGTATTGATCGAGTCCTACCCATTTTTTTTCAGATATACCATTCCATTCAGTAAATGATGTAAAAAGAGTATCCCCTAAAGGAAATAAAACAAATAAAATATAAAATACGAAAGCAGGAATTATATATAGATATGAGGAGTATTGGAATTTACTTTGAGGCCTATAAATATTTGTATTACTCATAGACCTCAAAAAAAGATAAAATTAATTCGAACTTTCAGCTGCCATTGCACTAATAAAATCTTCTGCAGACGCAGCTCCACCAATAAGTTTTTGTAGTTCTTGAGTTACGACATCATACATACCTGGCGTAGCCCAATCAGTATAAAAAGTTTTGGCATTAGCTCCAACCAAAGCATTGGAAGATGCTATTACTTCAGCTTGCAGATTTGATGTTGGTGCAATAGTTGGTGCTTGAGCAGGAACTCTTCCGACTTCCATTAAATCATCTACAAAATCATTACTCATTAAATGAGCTAAAAATTTTGCTGCTAAATCTGGATTTGAAGCTTTTGAGCTTATATGCCATCCCAAAGCAAAAGACCCACCACCAGCAACACTGCTTCCTCCACTAGTAGGCATTGCAAAAGCGCCGACATTGTCACCCATACCTTCATCCAATTGAGCAGTCATCCATGTACCTGTTAAATTGAAAACACCATCTCCATTAATGAACATAGAATTTGCATCATCATAACCGATACCAAGAGAGTCTGATCCAAAATAACCAGCTGCAGCCATGTCAGCTAATTTTTTTGCTGCATCCATTCGTGATGGAGTGTTAAATTCAAAGTTTTTTGGATTAAAAATCCAACCTCTAGTATGATTTGGATCAACAAAAGCTCCATCAATTATTCCCCAAACATGAATAATTGGCCATCCATCAGCTCCACCAAGAATTATAGGCAATTCACCTGCATCTTTTGACACAGCAAGAGCATTTTCAAAATCTTCAAACGAATTTGGAACAGATAATCCAAGTGCACTTAATTTAGATTTATTATAATAGACGATTACATCTTCTGCGACAGGGCTAATTCCATATAAACTTCCTGAGCCCCAAGTGGAACCATCATCACTCCACATGAATTCAGCAAGAGCTCCATCAGCAAATAAATCTTTCCAACCATATTGATCAGCATATTTTTCTAGTGAAATTACTAAACCATTTTGAACTAATGTTCCGTCAACAGTAAATCCTTGATTACCATGTGCAAGATCTGGTGGATTATTATCAGCTAGTTTAAGTTTAATAGTAGCCATAAAATCATCCCAACCTAAATAACTTGCATCTATAGTTACGCCTGGATTAGCAGCTTCAAATTGAGCCGCAGCTCTAGTTAATGTAGACTCATCCCCTGCTTCAGCTAAAATACGCAAAGTTTCTGCATTTATTCCAGCTGAAAAAAATATTAGAGAAGAAAGTAAAACAACAATTTTTTTCATATAACCTCCTAAGTAAAATTATAAGTTAATATGAATACATATTTGAATAAAAATCAAAACAAAATTACTTTTAAATTTTTATTTTTGTCTTGAGTTTAAAAAAAAAGTCTGTAACGCTTAAAAAAAAGATTTATTTATAGTTTTATTTAAAAGAAAATAAAATATGTCACAAAAAATCGTATTAATCGGAGCAGGCAGTGCTAATTTTGGACTTGAAGCTGTTTCAGATATTTATAAATCTAAAACTCTCGAAGGTAGTGAAATCGTTCTTCATGATACTGATCAAAAAGCTTTAAAAGAAACACAAGAAGTTGCTGATAAATATAAAGAAAAATGGGGTGTTAATTTTAAAGTATCATCCATCACAAATAGAAAAGAAGCATTGAAAGAAGCGACTGTTGTCGTAATTTCTATAGAAGTAACTCCTCGATTTGGACTATGGGATCAAGATTGGAAAATCCCCCAACAATATGGAATGAAACAGATTTATGCTGAAAATGGAGGGCCTGGGGGATTATTTCATTCATTAAGAGTTATTCCTCCAATTATTGAAATATGTGATGACATAAATGAAATATGCCCAGATGCCTATGTTTTTAATTTTAGCAACCCTATGCAAAGAATATGTCATGCTGTTAGTGTTAAGTTTCCTAATTTAAAATTTATTGGATTATGTCATGCAATAGCTGAGATGGAAAGAGATCTACCTGAGTTACTCGATACAAATTTTTCTAACATAGAGTATCGAGCAGGAGGACTTAATCATATTAGTATATTAGTTGATGTTAAATATAAGGACTCACAAAAAGATGCTTATCCATTAATTAGAGAAAAAGCACTTGAGTACTATAAAAATTATATCATTGATTTTGAAAAAATGAATGAACAATCAACTTCACCAGGAGCTGAAAGAGGTATATTTTTAAAATTATTTGAAACCTATAATTACCTTCCAATTACTACAGATAGTCACTTAGGAGAATATTTGCCTTGGGCGCATAGTATAGCTGATCATTATGCTATTTTAGAATTTTACAAAAACTATAAAAATAATTGTTTAACTGTTTATAGATCAGAAGAAATGCATGAATTTTATTTTGACAAAAACAGAAAATCAAAAGAGAGATTAATAGATTTAATCGAAGCAATTATTGAAGACAAAAATATTGAAGAGGCTGCTGTAAACATACCTAATAAAGATTTTATTAAACAAATACCCAGTGATATAGTTGTGGAAGTTCCAGCAATGGTAAATAATAAAGGTATTAATGGAATTGAATTAGAAAATTATCCTGATAATTTTGCTTCTATCCTAGTTAACCAAGTAGGCACAATAAGGTTGACCACTGCTGCAGTTTTAGAAAAATCGAAGTCACTAGCATTTCAAGCTCTTCTAGCAGATCCTGTTGTTGATAATTACCAATCTGCTGAGAAACTATTAGATACAATGATGACATTTCAAAATGAACATCTTGGTTATTTAAAGTAAATTGTTAAATTTAGGAATTATTGGGTGTGGATCTGTTATGCAAGGTCCCTATATGGAATTAGTTAATAAATTATCATTTAAAAATATTATTAATTTAAAATCTGTTTCAGATATTAATTATAAAATTGATAAAATAATTAATAAAAAAATTAGATATCAGTTTTTCTATAAAAATTACAAAAAAATTCTTGAAGATCCTGAAATTGATTTAGTACTTGTTTTAACTTCAATGAAAGAACATGCTAAAATTTCTAAAGAAGCTCTTAGGAAAGGAAAACATGTATTAGTTGAAAAACCAATGGCTACAAACATGAAAGATTTAAAAGAATTAATGCAAATAGCTAAAAAAACAAAAAAATATATTTTTGCTGCACCCTTTGTTGTTTTAAGTCCTGTCTTTCAAGCTATGCATCAAGAAATAATTAATAAATCAATTGGAAAAATATCTTTAGCAAGAGCTAGATATGGATGGGCTGGTCCTAACTGGGGTGAATGGTATTACCAAACAGGTGGAGGACCACTCTTTGATTTAGGCGTATACAACATAACCACTCTTACAGGTTTATTAGGTCCAGTAAAAAATATTACAGCAAAATCATCTATTTCTGACCATTTTAGAAAAATTAATGGAAAAAGAATTAAAGTAAATACAGATGATAACTTTCAAATATTATTAGAATTTAAAAATTATTGTTTAGCGGTCGTAACAACTGGTTTTACTATGCAACAATATAACTCACCTGCCGTAGAATTGTACGGAAGTGAAGGAACGATTCAAATGCTAGGGGATGATTGGGAACCTAAAGGTTTTGAAATTTGGAGAAATAAAAGATCATCGTGGGAATTATATAAAACTCCTTATGCAAATTGGCCATGGACCTCAGGTTTTACACATTTAGTTGATTGTATAATTAATCATACCAAACCTTTAATAAATCTTGATCATGCCTTTCATGTAAATGAAATAATGATTAAAATTTATGAATCATCACAAAAAAACAAACAAATATCAATAAATAGCACTTTTAAACCTCTTAAATTTTACAAAAAAATTAAAACTAAGAAAAGTCATTTAAATCATGATAGGAATCATGATGACATATAAGCCATCACCTAAACCTGATTTTGATAAACCAACTCATATTAAATATGACTCGATGGAAACTTACATTTGGGGCGATGAAGGGAATACGCCTAAAAGCAACATGAATGATTTAAGTTTTTTCGAGGAAGATCAAATTTCAACGCTTTGCAGAACGACAGGCATAGCTCAAATACTACAATAGACGTCATTTTTTCGTGTATTTTATTGCACTTCTTAGCCGCAGGTGATAAGTTTTCTAAAAAGACGCGATGTGTGCAATACAGCAACAAATCACTTCATATCACTAATTAGGGAGATTTTTTTATGAATGACTTAAATGCAGACTCTGACCGTATGGTTCTGATAATCCAGTGCAGCGTAAAAAATGCAGCCGAATTTAAACAATGGTCGAAGGGCCGAGCTTCAAAATATGTATACGAACTGAAAGAGCAAAACTCTATTAGCTATGAATGGCATTTATCTGCAGATGGTACTGAAGCAACTTTACTTGAGTCGTTT
>Ga0315339_1002153_pt1 | contig 15441 bp, 10 predicted proteins | sample ASW17metaG_FD_204514 | JGI IMG/M metagenome (GOLD analysis project Ga0315339, IMG submission 204514) | Ammonia-oxidizing marine archaeal communities from Pacific Ocean, United States - ASW #17 | ecosystem: Environmental > Aquatic > Marine > Oceanic | place: USA: California | collected 2016-12-05
TTTTTTTACCATGGGGCTTACGGGTTGCTCCACCGCCAAGTATTACTCACATGCTGTTGCCGGACATCTCCAACTCACAACTGGACTGACTCCAATCCGAAAGGCAATTAAGCAAGACGGAACCAACAAAGAACTTAGAAGACAACTTGAGTTAGTTACTGAATTAAGAGAATTCGCCGAGAACAAGCTCAGCCTAGACGTTGGCAAAGCTTACTCCAAATACAAGCGCCTAGACCGCTCAGCTGCTGTATGGGTAGTGTATGCTGCCCCTACATTCTCCACGAAACTCCAAACATGGAAATACCCCATTGTCGGCGAGTACCAGAGCAGGGGCTTCTTCAAGGAGCGAATGGCAAAAGAGTACTCAGCCAAACTTCATAGTCAGGGGTTCGATGTATACGTAGGAGAAGCAATCGCCTATTCAACACTAGGCTGGTTCAGCGACCCCCTGTTAAGCACCTTCCTTGATGACTCCGATGAGGAGCTGGCTGAAACGTTATTTCACGAACTGACTCACCGCACCTACTACTTAAAAGGAGATACGATGTTCAATGAAAGCTTCGCAACTGCCTTTGCACAAAAAAGCGTGCAACTATGGTTAAAAGAAAAGGGTCAAGAGAAACGATTGGAGAAGTACCGACAAAAACTGAAAAGAAGAGATGAGTTCCGGAGTCTCCTTCAAGAAACAAAGAACGGACTTAGCTTAATCTACAATAACGCAAACAACGATTCAGAGGCCATACTTCAAAAACGTAAACAAGACTCCATACAATCATTCAAGGCCACCTGTATTGCTTTGAGAAAAAAATGGAACAAGCCTAAGTCATTGGAAAGCTGGATAGATGAAGAAGTAAACAACGCAAAGATAGCCGCCTCATCTGTCTACCTGTTGAAAGTCCCCTACTTCAACCAACTATGGGAACAAGCCAATCAAGACCCCAAGACTTATTTGGAAATGGTTAAGACCCTTGAGTGATCAGAAGCTATTTGACAGCGGCTTTCAACTCTTCACCCGTCTTGCCGCCGTGTTTGCGGAGGCGTTAGCGCTTGGCCAAGTTTTCTGGTAACTGCTCTGGGACAAGCTTGTGTTTGTCCGCCAACGTATTGCCCCGCTCGATGGCCCAGTAATCCTCCCCGATGATGAGGATTACGCGGCTTTGTGAAAGCAGCGCCGGCTTTTTTGGGAAGGGCATTTTTCGGTAATCGATCATTACGATTTTGCCCCCGGCCAATTCGTCGCCGGGTTTATAGCTCGCTGTTTTGTTCTGGTTGGAATCGAGTACCATGATTTCCTGTTGTCCCTTCCATTCTGAGAGGGAGACGATTTTGTATGTTTCCGGCCCAGGCGGAGTTGGTGCGGAGGGAGGGGTGGCTGTAGGAGTCGGCAGTGGGGCCGGTTTTTTTTGGTACGGTAAAAAGAAGGCGCGCTGCGTGATGGCGGCAAAGAGTGTGCGATCTTCGCTCCCTAAAGTCTCCCCCTGAACAGCTCGTGCCTTCAATGGTTCCTGTTTGGTGTATTTTGTTGGCCCGACGATCAGGGAGAGAAACTGAAAGTCGATCCTCACCTCGCCGCCGCCGTCCACAGGCAGCATGGTGATGTTCTCCACTCGCTGTGGGATGACCCGGCTTGTCGTTGCTGACCCATAGGCACCGGCTTCACCATACAGCAGGAGCGAGAATTTAGCCGCGGAATCCCGGGTGATTTCTCCCGTCTTGTTGAGCGATGATGGCGTCAGGTTTTGCAGGCTGACTTTGTCACCGGTATTGAACAAGTGATTGCCTTTTGTGTAGATCGTGAGGCGATTACCGATCTGTTTAGTTCCCTTAATTTTAGTGATGCCCGCAAGGCCTGGTCCTGTTTTTGAGTCGTCACCAAAAAATAGCCGAGTCAGCCAGTTTCGTTTCTTTTTCCGGTTGGCGCTGATTGAATTTGAAGTCAGAGACTTGGTGGCGGTGGGCGTGTTCTTACCTGCGTTAGGTAGTGCCAGAGTAAGCGTCATGGGCGCTGGGTTGGTATCGGTGTTGATAACGCGAAATACCCCGTTGTAGGAGGAAGGGAACTCTCGGCTTACAGGAAATGCACCGTTGAGTTGAACCATCTGGCCCTTTTCAAATGAGTGCGGTTTTACCGTTTCCAAAGTCAGCCTGCCACCCTGTTGAGTGTATGACTTGATGGTGCTTCGCGGAAGGAATGGGGTTTGTTCAAGAAGGAACATCAAGTCGATGACTTTTGGCAGAGAGCCTTGGCCGCTGACCGTGTACCCGATTTGCGTGGCTCCATTTTTGGCCAACTGTGTTGCCTTGAGTGGTCTTCGCGTGAACTTGTCCTCGCTTAATCCACTGGCCTTAATCGTCTCGGTAAGGTAAACGCCCATTCGTGAAATGGCCTCGCTTTTATCCATGGAAAACGCATTTCTAGATGTGGCCGCCAGATAATGCTCATCGTTTTCAGTAAGAACTTTAAGTGCCTCTAGTTTATCTAGCCTCGACTCGTAGATGTTAACCCTCGATTTTGCGTTGTCCCGGGGTAGATAAACCCAGGGCACAATCGCCTTGGAGATGAACACCCACGCCGCCACCAGGGCCATTCCGCTCATCAAGATGGTTTTCAGACTCAACCTAGCCATGCTGGGTTCCTTTCTGTCCCGGGATGCAGCTTAGGCCGTCAGCATGAATATCATCCGGCAATCTTGCAGGCGGGGCGTTGGTGTCCAGGTGGCGCAAAAGATCCAACGGAAAACGCCCGGGCAGGGTCAGGTCAAACGTGGCCCGGAATTTGTAGCCGTTCTTGTCGTTGACCGGTGTAAACGAAACGGGTTTGACGATGTACCCGAGGTTGCGGAGTTTTTTTTCAAATGAATGGAGAACATCGCTGTCCCTGACTTGCACCTGAAATGAAATTACCCCCGTTTTGGCGGAGCGCATGTTAATCTTGAGCAGGTAGATTTGATCGCATTGCGGCATGACAGAGCTAAGAAAAGCCACGTGTTCAAGCCAATGCCGGTTGGCCCCATGCCAACTCCTGATTGAGTCTGCGTTTTTTCTCGTCCACCTGCCGATGTCTTTTTCTCGCTTGGCCAAGATGCTGTAGGTCGATATAAGGCCATTGGCTCCTGATAGTTTCACCTCGTATTCCTCCGCCAATTTAGAGCGCGCGCCAAACAGAAAAACAAACAGGGCCTGCAAGACCACAACACTCAGCAGCCACTTGGCGCGGCCCTGATTGCGGCGCAGCACCGGGCGCTTGGGGGCAAGAAAATTAACCGCCAGCCCGCGCTCATCCACGAAGCCAAGCGCCAGGCCAAGCGCGGTCAGTGCCCGGGTCGCGTCGGTCTCCCTCTCCTTTGGCAACCGAACTCCGGTGGGGGGCGGCATTCGTTTGCAGTCGATGTCCGTTTGACTCCGAATGATGTCGCGGAGATTGTCCTCCAGTCCGGTGCCGCCCGCGACGTACAGGTGCTCCAGCGGCTTGAACGCCTCCGAACCTTCGTAGCTATGTAAGCAGCGGATAATCTCCTTGGCTGCCTGCGTGATACAGTCCTGCCCAGCCGCCTCGGTCACATCCTCCGGCTCTTCCAGGTTGACTGATAATTCCCGGCTGAAAACCAAGCGACCATCAATCAGAATGTCCACATCCACCTCGTGACGACGAACCGAGATGAGAGCAACGGCATCATCGTTGATTTCGGGCACGCAGGCCTTGAGTGCGCGAAAGGAGGCCAGTGGCCGGAGAGCAAGCCCGGTGAGTGTCAACCCGGCCGCCTCGGCGATCGCCTGATAGTGGTTCACCGTTTCCCGACGCACGGCCACCACAACAACATGAGCCTTGGTGTCGGGGGTCGCCGGGATGGCTTCTTTTTTGGCAGATTGGAGTTCCTTCTTCGTTGGCACCTTGGTGACGGTGAAGTCGATGACCGCGTCTTTCTCAGGGAATGGCAATTCGCGTGCGGCACGCATATGCACCATCGATGCCATTTCGCCGGCGTCCTTGAGAGGTGGCAACAACAGTTCCTTCAGCACGGCTTCGCCCCGGCGTGCGGCCATGACCACGGTGCCAGGTGAGATGTGTAATGACTTGAGTTGCAGGGCGATCCACTCGCCGACTTTTTGGGGGTTGGCGAGGTCGAACTCCTCCCTCGGCACGGGGATCACCTCGACTCGCTTGACCCGGGTGCTCCCGGGTGTCTTGCCGGTGGCGACCTGCACCACTCGCAACATTCGCTGGTCGATGTCCAGCGCAGTCACGTCGCTCCTGCTGCCAAACCCGGAGCGGGCCCGGATCAGTACGCTTGGCCAAGCGCGACCGCTGGTGATCGGGGTGTCAGCCATTGTCAGCCATTGTTTGTCATTCTCATTTCCTACCGGGTGGCAAACGGATACGGAACACCCAGCTTGGTCAAGTCCCGGAGATATAAAACCCGCGGCTCGGGGCCGATCAAATCCACGATGGCCTCGAGCACGCGGTACCTGCCCGAGGGTAGGGCGTAGCCTATCACCTGGATGTGAAATTGAAAACTGCGGGCTGTGATGAGGGGCTCAATCTGCCTGAACTGGCCGGCGTCGAGCAGGCTCTCCTCCAGCAGCCAAGCGATGGAACGGCTGGCCTCGGGGCTGAGGCCCTGTCGTGCGGAGACGATCGTGTTGGCCAAGGCTTCGTCGATGCCCTCCACTTGGGCGAGGATGCTGGCCGGGGCGGTGTTGATGTTCACTCTCTCGAGGCGGATCTGCTTTGCATCGGTGGTGAAGCGGTCCAGCAGTTGGCCAAGGTCTCCCGCGCCAACGCCAGACTTGAGTTCGCGCTGAGCCTGGTTTTCCTCTGTGACGATGAGCGTGGCGTTGACGAGGTTTGCGAGCGAGACGATCGGTTGGCCTGCCTTCCGCTTGGCCTCAAGAAAGTCGACCGTCTCATCCGTCAACCCGGCGGGTTCGGGGTCAAGTGCGACGGTGTTGATGTCGAGGCGCGGCTGGTTGTTGCGGTTCACGTTCCAGTCCCTCGAGTGCAGCGTAAAAAAACGATGCAACCCGCCGCTGAGTGTCCCGTCCTGATTGTCGGGCGGAAACAGGGCGTCGGCGTCGTTCTCATTGGCGTCGAGTTTGTGGTTGCGGTTGGCGTCTTCGCCGTAAAGGTGGCCGGCGCTCACGCCTTGTGCCAGCAGTAGTTCGTCGAGAAAACTGACTGGCTTGTTGGGAATCGAATACGGGACTGGCAGCAAATCGTACGAGTCCTGTTCCGCTCCGTTGTCTCGGGCGATTGAGTCGCCATCGACGAAGTCCGCCAGCGCCTCGGCGGCGGGCAGTGACATGTTGGGCACCTTCATTAACTGCAGCACGTTGGTTACATTTAGCGGCAGCTTGGACGCCTCATCCAGCACGCCGAAAATAATCTCGTCTGTCTCGAGCACGCCCCGCCGGAAGACGGAGAAGTACCACTGATCTGAGCCGTCATCGTAAACCAGTTGGTGCTCGAAGTCGGTGGGATTATCGATCCAACCTTCGGAAGTACGGGAAGAATCGCTCACCACATCGATGGCCCGGTCGAGTCCGCTCAAGGCGACGACCCAAGCCTGCTCCGAGCGCAGCGTGGAGGCAGATGCCGTCGCGGCGGCCTGCATGCGGAACATCAAACTGATCGCGATCATGGACAGCAAACCGACGATGACGAGCACCCCCACCAATGCGATGGCATTATCGGCGGGAACGTTGTGGCGGCGGACATTCACTGCGTGACGGAGTTTGCGCTGGCCCAGGCGGGGATGCGGATGATCCGGCGAAAAACGTGGTTAGTGTAATCCTCGAGCAGGTTTGTTGCGGACATCGGCTCGATGCCGAGGCTGACCTCGACCCCAAGCGGCAATTGCGGCCCGGGCCAAGTGTTCACCCACGCGCTGCCATTAAGGTAACGAAACTTTAGATATTTCAACCGGTCGGTGATGCGGACAGGATTGATTCGCACTGCGACCACGTTGTTGGTGGATGCCTTGGCCGAGAGCAGGCGTCGCTCGATCCGGTTGATGGCATCGCCCTGCATCAACGGGGCCAGCACATCGCTGGTATCGCCGGAACGGCGTACCGTCTGCGATGTCATTTGTTCGACCATTTGTTGGTTGGCTTCGTTGTCAAGCGAACCGCTGAGCAGGGGCTTTTTGAGCAGTTCGTAGCGGATCAGCCGGTAGCCGGTCTCGGGGTAAGCTGGGGATTCAGACTCGGTTTGCACCCGCCAACTGGCTTGGCTTGGGACGCTGGATTTCAGGAACTCAATCCAGTCCGCCCCACCCTTCGCGCCTACGCTGCGGGCAGGGTGGTACAGCGAGCACCGGAGTTCCGTGCTCAATCGGTCGAGGATCAGTCGCGCACTGCCGATGCGCTCGGTTTCCTCCAGTAAGTCGTTCCGGAACCGGGCCGCCTGCTGGTAGTAATACATCGCCGTGGCCAACAATCCCGTGGCGATGACAATGGCCAGCATTACCTCGAGAATGGTGAAGGCGGCAGCAAACCGGAGCCGCTTGGCCAAGCGCGTTGCAGGAAAGGTGTTCATCGTGTTGTGCTGCGCATCATGCGGGCGAGCCGGGTTTCCCGCTGCAGCGTCTCGTTGCGGATGATCACCTCGACCAACGTCAAGCCGCCGCCCATGTCGAGGTCTTCGCTTGGTTCGGTGACTTCCACTTCCCAATTCCATCCGTCAAACGGCGGCTCAAAATCGGTGGGCGGCGAAGCGCTCATCGGCTTGAGGGCAAGCGCGATCTCCGCCAGCGTGGAGGCGGCCAAGTTCGAAGCGTCAAGCTCTGCCCTCATTCGATCGACGCTCTTGAGCGAGGCACTGAACCCGCCGGAAATCACCGCAGCCGCGAAGACAAACAAGGCGAGTGCAAGGACGACCTCGAACAGAATAGCCCCATTGGTCGTGCGCTTGGCTTTGCAGCTTGGACGGGTCACGGCTTGGGCTGCGGCTGGCTAAGCGGCAGGGTTGTCCGGGCTACTTCGTTGGTCTCACCGCCGATCGGCTCGTTCGGGGTGATCTCGATGATATCCCGGCGCACCGTGCCGGTCAGCCCGATCAACTCGACGAGTGCCTTGTTGGAGTTTTCCGGGTTGCGATCTGCCAACCGCACCTTGACAGAGTCGCAGGAACCGTCGGAATAAAAATAAATTGCCGGAGGCTCGTTCAACTCAAAACCGGTGACCGGGGCGCTATCCGGGAGTGCTGCATCGCCGGTGAGTTGTGCTGCCAAGCGGGAGTCCATATCGGTCAAATCGACGGACTCGACGATGACGAGATTGTCCACACCCTGGGTGAAATGGACGCTGTTCGGGAGTTGGGTAAACTGCCCCGGTTGCTCAAGCGGATCGGCTTCCCACTCGGCGACCGGGCCGGTTGCGGTCGATTGCGTCAATTCGTCAGCGGCGGAAAAGCGAATGCGGATTTTTCGACCGGTGCGTTCGGCCTCGCTTCGGGCGAAGCGGAAAAGCGACTCGAGCCTGTCGGCTCCGTCAGAAAGAGAAGCGCCGCGTCCCATTGAGTTGAACTCAAAAACCGCGGCGCCAAACAAAAGCAACAGCAAAGCCAGCACCAACAGGATTTCCAACAATGTGAACCCGTGGTTGGAGGTGCCGGCAAGCTGCGGCCGGTTATTCATCCCCCGTCGTGACCGGGTCTGCTGCTTCGCTCAGTTCCTCCAAACTGTCTGCTTCCTCCTGGGCTTCCTTGTCGCCAAGATCGTCCTCCGTCCCCTCCAGTCCGTCCGGGCCTTTGGAGTAAAGCCGGTACGGCGGATCGCCGGCCTGCATGAACTCCGGATCGGCCGGCTCGTAAACCAGCGTGTTGGACCAGGCGTCCCCGAACGTAGTGCCGACTTTGACGTATGGCCCCTGCCACTTAGCGCCAAGTCTTTCATTCTCGAACTCCGGTTTTTGAACCAACCCCAAGAGTCCCCCTTCCTCCTCGGTGGGGTAGTGGCCGATATTTAGCCGGTAATTGTCGAGTGAGCCTTTGACGTTGTTGACCAGCATTCGGGTGGTGTTTTTTTCTGCCCCTTCCTGCTGCGGTATGACAAAGGCCACGATCGCCCCCGCCAAGAGCATGATGATGACAATGACCAATAGGACCTCAATGAGGGTGAAGGCGCCCAAGCGGGCTTTACCGGTGATGGATTTCAGTTTCATTGTTTTTTCGTTAAATATAAGTCGTATTACAAATCAAACCCCATAATGGACGGCGACCGAGCGGAAGCATTCAAAACAACTTTGTCGCAACAATCGTTGCCGCATATTGTACTCTTTCTTTCTCCAACCACTACCTGTGGCGTCTGGCTGGCGGGGAGAAATTTCACCTGTTATGAGCAAAAAGTCAACCTCGCCCACGCCATTTTATTTGGTGTGACCAAGCGGCACTCAACTTTGGCCAAGCGAACTGGCCATGGTGAAAATAGGCAGCAACAGGCCAAGCGCCAAGAAGCCGATGGCGGCGGCAACCAAGCACAAAATCACCGGCTCGATCAGGCGCACAGCCTGGTCCACCTGCTGGTTGGTTCGGCGCTCCACCGAGTCGGCGATTTGCAGCAGCACTTTTTGCAGTTGGTTCGACTCTTCGGCAACGGAGATCATCGCCAACACCTGCTCGGGGAACATGCCTCCGGCTTTTAATGGCTCCGCGAGTGGTTCGCCGGCGCGGACGTTCTCGATGGCGTCGTTAATGTTTTCTGCAAGCAGTGCCGAGCCGGTGGCGTCGCGGCTGATGGCCAGCGCCTGCAGGATTGGCACGCCGTTGGCCAGCATCGTGCCAAGGATGCGGCAAAACCGGGTGATCGCCACCATGCGCAGCGCCGTGCCGGCCACCGGGATTTTTAGCCGCCATCGCTCCATCGCCTTTTTGCCGGCGGGACTCTGGAGCGCACTCCAAAACAGCGCGACAATTCCGGCCAACCCTGCCAGCAGGAGCAGCCAATAGTTGCGAATGGCCGCGCTCAGGATAAAGACCACTTCCGTCGGCATCGGCTTGTCGATCCCGGCCAGCATTGGCTCAAACTTGGGCACGAAAAATACTAGCGCGGCAATCATCACCACACCGCCGAGCATGACGAGCATCACCGGGTAAACGAGCGCGCCGAGCACTTTGCCGCGCAGTTCGTCGAGTCGCTCAAGAAACACGGACAGGCTCTCCAGCACGTCCTCCAAAAAACTGGCCCGCTCGCCTGCCTGCACCATGACGGTATGCAGCGTGGGGAACACTTCACCATGTTCGGCCATCGACTCGAACAGCGGTTTGCCGTCGGCCACGGCGTTGTGAATGTCGCGCAGAATCCCGGCGAGTCGCTTGTTGACGGTCGATTTGATGATCGACTTGAGCGAGCGCAGCAACGGCACGCCGGAGCCGAGCAAATCGGAGAGCTGCCCGTACATCACGCCGAGGTCGCGATTCGAGATACGGCCGCGGAACGACTTGGCGCTGCGTTCGCCCTCAGTGCTCCAGACGTCCAGCGGAAAAAGATCCCTCCCCTCGATCAACTGGATGGCAGCTCCCTGCGCGTCTGCTTCGATGTGGCCGGTGACTTTTCCGCCGGTCAGGTTTCGCGCTGTGTACTGAAACTTGGGCATGGCAACTTGGCCTACTCGGAGGTCACACGCATGACTTCCTCCGGCGTGGTGGTTCCGCACCTAACCTTGGCCCAGCCGTCCTCGCTGAGCAGCCGCATGCCGTTGGCCCGGCCGATGCGAACCAACTCAGTTGACGCCACGCGCTCGATGATTTTTTCACCCAGTTCCTCGTTCATCATCAGCAACTCGTACAGGCCCGTCCGGCCCTTATACCCGCTGTTGCGGCATTGGCGGCAACCTCTTCCGTGATACATCTTGTCACTTTTTGAAATGCCAGCCGTCTTCGGGTATTTTACTTCGGCGGGGTTCAGCTCGGTTTTGCAGGCGGGACAAATGACGCGAACCAAGCGCTGGGCCATCACACCGCTCAGTGTACTGCTGACGAGGAACGGCTCGATTCCCATATCGATCAGGCGCGTGGCCGCCGAGGCGGCGTCGTTCGTGTGCAGCGTGGATAAGACCAAATGACCGGTCAGCGAGGCCTGCGTGGCCGACTGCGCTGTCTCGAGATCCCGAATCTCACCGATCATCACCACGTCCGGGTCGTGACGCAGGATGGCACGCAGCCCCATGGCGAACGACATGCCGACTTTGTGGTCGACCGGGATCTGGTTCACTCCCTCGAGGTTGTACTCCACCGGATCCTCGGTAGTGATCACCTTTTTCTCCGGGCCGACGATGGCATTGAGCGCGGCGTAAAGCGTGGTCGTTTTACCGCTGCCGGTCGGGCCGGTGACGAGGAGAATGCCGTGTGGCTTGGCGATCAGCCCCTGAAACTGCCCGAACGTTTCCTCGTCCAGCCCCAGCTCCGGGAGGCTGTAAAGAACGGTCGTCTTGTCAAGGATGCGCATCACGACGCCTTCGCCAAAAATCATCGGGATCACGCTCACACGAACATCCACCTGCCGGCTGCCGACCGAGAACTTGATGCGGCCGTCCTGTGGCAATCGCCGCTCGGCGATGTTCATGTTCGAGAGTATCTTAACACGGCTGATGATCGCCGCCTTGAACCGATTGATCTGCGGCGGTACGGCGGCCTCCTGCAACACGCCGTCGATACGGTATCGAATCGAGAGCGTCCGCTCGTAAGGCTCAATATGAATGTCGCTAGCGCGCTCGTTAATCGCCTCAAGGATAATCTCGTTGACCAGCTTGATGACGCTGGCCTCCTGCGCCATTTGCAACAGGTCCTGGCTGTCATCCTCCGAGCCGGAGAGGGAGAGATCCTCACCGCCAGTCATTTCCTCAACCGTGTCGCCACCAACGCCGTAGTGCTCCTTGATGACCTTATCAATCTCGTCGAAGGGAGCCAGCACCGGCCGCACCTCCAGCCCGGTCAACAGCTTGATCTCGTCGAACACATACAGGTCAAACGGGTCACTCGTGGCCACCTTGAGCGCGCCATTGTCCCGGGCAATGGGTGCGAGGTGATTGCGGTACACGAACCGCGACGGTAGCGCCTGAATGGCTTCGGCCTCAATTGTAAAATTGGACAGGTCGATCACGTCAAAGTCGAGTCGTTCCCCCATCACCTCAAGAAACGCCTGCTCAGTAATCGCACCGTTTTGGATCAGCGCCCGGTCCAAGCGCAGACCCTTCTCCTCGCGCAGACGATCGGCGGCATCGATGTCCTCCACGGACACCAACCCTTTCTCCACCAAAACCTGTTGATAACTGCTCATTCCCTGCGCTTGGCCAATGCCGAACCAACGGCCCTTCCTGCCGAGACGCTATTCAAACTGATTGGCCGAAAATCGCAAGCGTGTATGGTCGCTTGGGTAAGGTAAAAACCGGAGCGATTAGTTTTTCCCAGCAACCTGCCAAATCCTGTTACATGATTATGGTTCGACGGTAATGCTGACCGGCTTCGCAAATATTAAAACACCATCTGGCTGAGTGAACTTCGCCACAACAGACACCTTGTCGGGCAGGGGCTTGGACTTATCTATCTCCAGGGTGAAATCATAACTATAGCCGATGCTTGTCTGGATCCTGTGCCGATCCAAAACCAATCCGGAAAACGACCAGACTTGACGCGGAGGGTCTTGTTGATCGCGGTTTGAAGCCTCGTCAAAAATAATAATTTCCAAGGTTCCCTCCGTAAACGGTACCGGCTTTGGAACAGAGTCCCTTACCGCATATACGCGGGCTTTAAACGCATCAGGGCCGGGTTCTCCATCAAGATTAAACAGTACAGGGGAAGTGAAAAGCCGGATGGAATTAACGGGCCCTTCACCTGGATCAAACACCTTGGGCTGAACCCGGCCTGCATCGAACCCTTGTGTTCGGCAACCAACACCGGTGACCGCAATCCATGACAGGCCAAGAACCAACCCAGCACAAATACTAACTGATGGCTTTTTCCTCCTGTCACCGCACATTATATTTTTGACGGCAAAGGTTCCTTTTCCTTGCCTGATTGAGGAACTTCAACCCCCTTCTCCTCACGTGCCTTCGGCTTGATGCTGTCCAGAATCCGCCGCTGAGTTTTGTTCCGCTCGGTTTCAGTATCTTGAAACTGTTCGAACATATTGGAACTATCAATATTCTCGCGGCTGAACTTTTCTGCTTCAATTGGATTGTTAATGACATGGGGTGTCAAAATAATCAGTAGTTCACTTCGCACACGGGTTTTTTTTGTCTTTTTGAAAGCAGCTCCAATGTAGGGAATATCACCCAGCCACGGGATTTTTGTAATCCGTTCGTTATCCTCCGTACTGATCAACCCGCCAATCACAATCGTCTGACCGTCCTGAACGCTCACGGTAGTGGTGGCGCTCCTATTATTTATGATAGGCGCCTCGTAACCGGATGAAATCGCCACACTCGAAGACGACAGTGAACTGATGGTTGGAGACACGTCCATTTTGACTATCCCGTCAGGGTTGATTCGAGGCGTTACTTCCAACTGAATTCCAACATTTTGGTAGTCAAAAGTATTAATCGTAATCCCTCTTTCAGTGACACGGCTACCGGTGACAACCGGCACCATTTGCCCTACTTCAATCGTTGCCGCCATATTATCAACAGCCAAAATCTGGGGGCGGCTCAAAATTTCCAGACGTCCGTCACTCTGCATGGCCCTAAGGATGAACCCCCAATTATCTCCAGTTAGAACCGCCGTCAACCCTCCCAAGGCAGATGAGGGATCCAATCCGAAACGCGAATTAATGTTTGCCGTATTTCCGGGGATACCCTTTTCCGTCAAATCGATGTCCGACTTCCATTCCATCCCCCATTCTGTGCTCCCATCCAATGTGATTTCAGCCAGTAACACCTGAATTAAAACCTGTTTCTGCGGTTGATCCAATTCGACAATCATCTCCTCAACCTGCTCGAAATAGCGCGGGCTGGCTGAAACCAACAAGGCGTTACTGATAGGCTCGGCCACTATCGCTACCTCCTCATCCAGCAAACGTTGGGCCGTGCCCACGGCTTCAGCACCCAGTACCGATGTCACCCTCTGATTTGCCTGATCCAGAAAAGCCTGCAACGCTTGGGCAAGATCCGACGCCTGAGAATTCTTGAGACGATAAACCTTGGTGATCCTCTCTTGAGCCGGACTGGAGTCCAGTTCCTCGATGATCTGGCTGGACAGTGCAACGTAATGCTGCGATCCCCCGATAAGCAGACTGTTGGTTCGGACATCGACCGTTACAGTCAATGCGTTCTGCTCAGCGGTACCAATGGTTGGTGCGCCATCTGCATTTGCCGCGCCACCTGCGGCGGGCATCACCAGCGTGTAACGGATGGATCGGGTGTTGGTCTGCCCGCCCGCGGCCTGCAACTGGAACAAGTTGGACAACACATCAGACATCTGACGGGCATCGGCATTATTCAACTGAAACACCTTAATCTGTGCAATCTGCGGTGAACTGGAATCAAGCTTGACGATGATCTGCTCAATAAGGGGCATATTATCCACAGGCGCAGAGACGACCAGAGAGTTGGTACGAGGATCAGGAGTGATTAACACCCCTTCCTTGAGGCCAGTCGTTATCAAGTCGTTTTCCTCATTGGTGCGAGTGATGAACTGGAGCAACTCCTGTCTGTCCGCGCTCTGCGATGTCAGGCTCTCCGGCTTGGTGTTCAGCGCCGTGTTCATCAGCAGGGCAAGATCGGTGGCATTGGCGTGCTTCAACCCGAACACCCGAATCTCGGAGACCCTCTTGACCTCATCTGTATCCAGCTGCTTGGCCAATTCCTCGATGCGCTTGAGATCGTTCTCGCCCGCGGACACCACCAATGCGTTGATCCTGTCATCCACATTGATCGCAACCGACGGGCCGACCGTTGTCCCTGAATCACGGAACAGATTCTGTATGATCTGCGATACGCTTGTCGCGTTGGCCTTGGCCAAGGGGAACACCGCCACGTTGATGTCCGGGCTGGTTTGTTCCGCATCCAGTCGCCCGACCAGATCGCGAACCATAGGCAAATCCTCGGTCGCCGCACCGACAACCAGCGAGTTCGAAATCGGGTCGGCGATGATCGTCACCGGTTGTGGCGCTTGGCCACCCGGAGGCGTGGTGCGGCCGGTGAACAGGCGATCAAGCATCGTTTTGAGCTTGGCCGCCGAGCCGTTCTTCAGCGGAAACACTTCGAACTTGTTCTGCGCCACCACGGCATCGGCGTCGAGTTTGCCGAGCAATTCGTCTATGATTGCAAAGCTCTCCTTGCCACCGGTGACCAACAGCGTGTTGGTTCGTTCATCTGGAGTGACCGTGATGGGCACAATCGCATCCGGCTCACCCAACGAAGCTTCAGCTGCCCGCTTGGATTTAAAGAATGACTCGAGGGTTGTTGCAAGGCGCGGCGCCGATGCATGCTTCAATTCATAAATCTTCAACGATCCAGTCTTGGCGTAATTCTTTGTGTCGATCTGTTTTACCACCTCACGCACCACGGCAAGGTTTTCAGGGCTAGCCGAAATGATCAGCGTGTTTGTGGCATGATCCACAGAGATGGCGATACTCTCACGGCTGGCACGGGCTGGTCCCGACCGCGAGATGCCCGGGCGGTATAAACCTTGTTTTATCAGGGAGCGCAACATGGCCGCCGCTCGTTGCGCATCGGCGTACTCAAGCGAAACAATCGTTAATTGACTTGTTTCAGCCGTGGGTTCCAAGTCCACCTTTGCGACCAACTCACGAATCAATCCGACGTTTTCTTTGCTGGCAGTGATAATGAGCGAATTGGTCAAACCATCCGCCTCAACATTAACGCGTTCCTGTGGCGGGGACGTTTGCCCTGGCGATTGGATATTGCGCCGGCGCGCACTAAAGACATCGTTAATCATGCCGGCAACCTGCGAAGCGTCATTATGTTTAAGCGGCAATACCTCAATCAAAATTCCGGGGGTTTCGGGTTTCTGATCCAAACGCATGATCAAGCTATCGACGATGGCCAACGTCTTTTGGGAAGCAGCAATGATTAGGGCGTTGGTCCGGGAATCCACCACAATGTTTGGTCGATCCTCGGGCCGCACCCGCCCTCTCGATGGTCCTTCAAAAAGATTTTCGATAACGTTCTCGATCGTGGCTGCATTGGCATGCTCGAGGGGATAAATCCGGATTGACTCCATGCCTCCCGCTGCGGGGATATCCAATGTCTTTATCACATCCTCGATCAAGGGCAGAAGATCGGAGCGCGCAGCGACAATAATTGTGTTGGAGGATTCATCCCCCTGGATTGACAGTGCGTCCCGGCTGGCTGGCGCCTCCGAAACCTTGATATTTTCATCCTGAAAATGCAGCCGTAAACGAGTCACCTGCCGACTGATCCCCTCAATCGAGGGCTCGGCGGAGTTTTCATTAAAGACCGACTGCAGCATAGGCACAATCTGGTCGG
>Ga0315339_1002154_pt1 | contig 15441 bp, 10 predicted proteins | sample ASW17metaG_FD_204514 | JGI IMG/M metagenome (GOLD analysis project Ga0315339, IMG submission 204514) | Ammonia-oxidizing marine archaeal communities from Pacific Ocean, United States - ASW #17 | ecosystem: Environmental > Aquatic > Marine > Oceanic | place: USA: California | collected 2016-12-05
ATTCTTTGCAATCTTGCTTAGTAGTTTTGGAAATATTGAATCTCCATAGTCGTTTGCGGTACCGTATGACCCATTTGTATCTTTACAAATTCTGTATTTTGCATTTGGAATGTATACATCTAATAGTAGTATCTTCACTGTGTTATAATACTTTTTGTTTGGTCATTTATGCAACAAGATTTATTTATAAGTATCGGAACCTACTTGTATTCCATTAATAGTAAATCTTTTGAGCTTAATTAAAAAAACTATTGGAGAAAGAATTATTTCACTTGTTCCTGTAATTTTAAACTTTATATTTCTTGTAGCTGCTATTTTTTTAGTTAGAGTCCTAAGTCCAATATTTAAACTTAATGAGATAATAATCATGCCTGATTATGTAATCCCCGCTATTCTTCTTGTCTTATCTTCCCTTTTAGTTAATTTTATTTTTTATAAGAAAAAATTTGTAAAATTAGAGTCTGAATCCTTTAAGAACTATTTCTTATGGTTTGTTTTGGGGTTTTTATTAATTTTTTCATTTTTTATCGTTAGTTGGGAAGCTTTTATAGCTACTTCTAGAGTATTTCTTTTATCTAATCCTATAGTTTGGTTGCTGGGCATTTTCTTTTTATGCTTCATATTTTTTTATGAAATCTCAAAGGAAAAGATGAAACATAATATATCCAAATACGTTTTACTTATAATTTTACTTGGTGTTTCATATATTTCATACCACGTTCCGTTTAATGAGCTACATAGATATAATGAAAATGCTCAGAATTTCCAAATTGTTTTACATGCTATTGTTCAAGTCTATTTGGGAAAAATTTTATACTATGATCTTATATCTCAATATGGAGGCTTTCCCTTTTTTATTAAGCCGATTCTGCTATTAACTGGGGCTAGTGTTCTTTCTGTTTCATCTATTTTTGCCTTCATACTGATGACGGTTTTCTTAATATGGGCTTTTATTTTATATAAGGTTGTTGAAAACAAGTCCTTAGTTTTAGTGGGTTTCTTTGCGTACGTTTATATACATTTATTCTCAACTGGTTTGTGGCCATATCAACTTACATTTTTTTATTATCCAATTAGAATTTTATTTCCTGCTTTAATGATACTGACTTCATTTTTTTACTTTAAAAATACCAATAACAGAAATTTTTTATTAACAACTTTTATTTTATCACTTGGGATAGTATGGAATGCTGATGTTGGAATAATCTGTTTCTTGGCGTTCACTTTTGTAAGTGCTTTTGATAAATTTTGTAACGAAGAAATTTTACTTATAAGATTAAAATTTTTCATCTATGAAGCTTTAAAATGTTTCATAATTCCAATTATTTTATTGTTCTTTATTAGCTTGTGTTACAAGTTAACCCTTGGTTCATGGGCGGATTATACAATGCAATTTGCTGTCCATGAATACTATATAAAAAGTAGAACGACTTTAGGTATGACACGTTTAGCTTTAGATGGAACATGGATTTTCATTATCCTTACTTACTTATTCTCGCTTAATTATTCTGTGTATTATATGTTGAGAAGAAATGACTATATTGATAGGATCATTCTTTTACTTACAATTTTTGGAATTGGCTCTTTTAGTTATCATGCCTACACCTATGTACCACAAGTTGCAGCTAGAGTTTCTTATCCTGCAATAATTATCATTATTTTATTTCTTGATAAGTTATTAAAAAGAGACAATTTAAATATGATTGATAATTTTAAAACTCGTAAATATTTTAAAAGTCCAACTCAATTAATATCTTTCCTTTTAATTTTCTTCTTTTCGTTTTGCTCAGCATTGCTGGTTATGGAATATAAAATTCCTGTTAATTCTGAGCATGTAAAAATTCATGAGTTTTATTTTAAAGATTCCAAGAATTCAAAAAGCATTTGGTATGTTCAGGGTCCAACTGGAAAGAAATCAAGTAAAGCAATTAGAATGTCTGATTATTTTGCCAATCCAAATATTAATCCTAGGTGGATTGATAGGTCCATAAAAATAGAGAACCTAATGAATAAGTACAATATAGGTAGAAATGAAAAAATAATAATATTTTCAACTTGGGATGCCTATATTTATATGAAAATTAAGGTCAAGTCACCTTTATCTATTGCTAACTCTTATCATATTATGCAAGCGAATCAAGGACAAGAAGTTCTGGATTATATTGCAAGTCGACAAGCAGATTGGATTTTTTTTGATAAAGATCCTTTTTTGCTTCATGCAAAACTCTCATATTGGACTAAAGATATCCCTGATGTTTTAGATATGAGCTATAATGAAATTGAAACTGTACCTTTGATGGATAATTATCATGACGGATGGAATGAAACAGCTCTGATATTATACAAGAAGCAAGATTAATAATGACGTGCTACAGTTAATATTATGATATTAGTGCTTATATATTTTATAACCTATTTTATTAGCTTAATGTCAAGGTTTTAATATAAAATTAGTGAAAAACTTTGACAATGATATTTTTATATATTACCATTTCGTAAGACGAGGAAGGTTTTATGAAGAGAAAAAAACAAAGTTCAAAAGCTGAGTACCTTAAAAAGTATGATAAATCCATGCAACCTCTATCATCTTTGGGTAGTGGGTTGGTTGGGAAAGCTTTATTAGTGCTCCTCTTTGTCGGTCTATTGATCTTTGTGATTAATTAAACTTCAGGATTAATAGTTAGGAACTACAGATTAACTTTGTAATACCAATGCTTAAAATAAGAGCTGTACTCGATCTTAGAACAGTATCACCCAGTGACAAGTCTATAAAATCGTTTTCATTTGCTAAAATTACTTCATCTTTAGTGAATCCCCCTTCTGGCCCAATTATTATTGAGACGTCTTTGATGGGTTCAAAAAGTTTCTTAGTTATTTTGTTTTTGCTATTTTCATAAAAAATAATTTTCAGAGCTGAATTATTTTTACTAAATATATCTTGATAGACGATAGGTTCGGAAATCTTCATTATATCAGTTCTTCCACATTGTTTTGTTGCTGTCTTAATTATCTCAAGCCATCTTTTTTTTATTTCTTTCGACCTTTTTATAGTTCTCGCAGATATAATAGGAATAAATTCTTTTACTCCAAGTTCAACAGACTTTTCTATAATATCTTCTATAGATTTACCCTTTGGAATAGATTGATAGACCTTAATGTTCGGCTCATTTGTATTTTTTTTGGGACGTAGGTATAGGACTTGTACAAGCATGAAAGTTTTTTTTATCTCAAGTATCTTGCAGAAAAATTCATTTTCATCTATATCAAAAATTAATATATCATCATCGACTCTATGTTTTAAGACTACAATGCAGTGATGAAAGTTCTCGCCCTCAACTCTTATTTCTTGGTCTTTTTTAATTTTTTTATCTATAAAGAATCTGTTCATTTTTTATTATATTTTACAATTTCACCTAGAAGATTATCAATAGTGAATTTCTTGCATACCAGATGTGCTTTGATTCCATATGTGCGAAGTCTTTTAGCAGTTATGGGACCTATAGCTACGAACTTAGTTTTCCTACTTAGTTTTGCTTTCTTTGGGGTTATGTATTTAAAGAAGTTGTCAACTGTTGAGGAGCTCGTAAAAGTTATAAAATCTATTTCCGCTCCATTCATCTTAGCCTGAATATCTTTTTTATCTTGATTTGAAGGCAGGACAGTATCGTAGATTTTAAGTTCCTTAACAGTGTTACCAGTTTTCTTTAACCCCTCAACTAGAGTATCCCTTGCCATGGATGCTCTTGGAATAAATATTTTAGATTTATTGACCTTTAATTTTTTAAAAGAGGCTAACAGCCCTTCCGCTGTAAATACATTTGGAGTTAGATCAACTTTTAAGTTTAACTTTTTAACAGCTCTTCCGGTCTCGGAACCTATAACGGCTATCTTTAAATCTCCAAGTTTTCTTATATCGCTATGTGATTTAATAAATTCATTAAAGAATATCTCAACACCATTAACACTTGTAAAAACAAGCCATTCGTAGCTATTAATATCTTTTAGATTCAACTTGATGAGCTTTGAAGGTTTAGGTTTTATTTCTATTGTTGGTATCTCTATAGGGTTGCCACCAAGTTCGATTATTTGCTTTGTTAATACACTTGCGTTCTTCCTTGCTCTCGTGATAATAATATTTTTTCCAAATAAAGGTTTCTTTTCAAACCAATTAAGTTTTGATCTCATTTTGCAGATAGCCCCAATTATTATTATTGAAGGTGACTTAATATTATTAATTTTAATTATCTCAAAAATATTTTCAAAGTTTCCCACCACAGTTTTCTGTTTAGAGTATGTACCCCAGTTTATTGCTGCAATAGGAGTTTTTTTAGACATACCATTTTGGATTAAGCGATTAATATTTTTTTTAAGATTTTTTGTTCCCATTAAAAAAATAATTGATTTCATTTTTGACAGTGCAACCCAATCAATTGAAGACTTATCTTTTTCAGGATCTTCGTGACCTGTAACAATTGCTAAAGTACTTGTTAGGTCTCTATGCGTCACAGGTATACCTGCATATGCTGGAACTGCGATTGCAGATGTAACTCCCGGTACCACTTCAAAATTAATCTTATTCTTTTTAAGCTCTTCTGCTTCCTCTCCACCACGTCCAAATAAAAAAGGGTCTCCACCTTTCAATCTGACTATCTTCTTGTATCCCATTTTTGCTAGTAGGATAAGTTTCTTGTTGGTTTGTTTCTGACTTAATGCCTTAAATCCTAGTCTCTTGCCTGCGTTTATAAGTTTACAGTCCTTTTTTGCCAGCGTAAGAAAGTAGGGATTGCTTAAGTAATCGTAAACAATAACATCTGCATCTTTTATTAATTCTAAACCTTTCACTGTTAATAGTCCCGGATCCCCCGGACCAGCACCTACAAGATATACACAACTTTTCATTAATAGAAAGAAAACCAAAAACCACTAAAAAGTCAATTGATTTATATCAGTTACAATTATGAAATGAGTAAAGAGTTTAAAATTGAGACACCATTTAAGCCTAATGGTGATCAGCCAGAAGCAATATCAGAACTAACTAAGAATCTAGAACATGGAGTCAAAGAACAAACTTTACTCGGTGTGACAGGGAGTGGTAAAACTTTTACAATTGCAAACGTAATAGAAAATATTAACAGACCTACTGTTGTAATGGCTCACAACAAGACATTGGCTGCTCAATTATATGAAGAATTCAGGCAAATTTTCCCAAATAATGCTGTGCATTATTTTGTTAGCTATTATGATTATTATCAACCTGAAGCATACATACCTTCCTCTAATACTTATATTGCTAAAGATTCACAGATCAATGACCATATTGACCAACTTAGGCATGCAGCCACAAGTGCACTTTTTAACAGAAGAGACGTTATTATAGTTTCTAGTGTTTCATGTATTTATGGAATAGGATCACCAAAAGATTATTTTAATATGGCCATTGAATTAAAAACCAAAGATAGTCTCAACAGAGAGGACTTGCTCTCTGATTTGGTTAAAGTTCAATATACACGTTCTAGGTTTGAATTAACTAGAGGGAGCTTTCGGGCGATTGGAAACAATGTTGATATCATCCCTTCTAATTATGAAGACAAAGCCGTAAAAGTAAGATTTGAGGAAAATTTGATTTCAGACTTATATGAGATTGACCCCCTTAATGGGGAGATTATTGAGGAGCTAGGTAGCATAATTATTTTTCCAAGTAGTCACTATGTGGTTGAAAAGATGACTACAGAGAAAGCTATCAAGTCCATAGAAAAAGAACTGAAAGAACAGGTCGGCTTTCTTAGGAGTCAAGGCAAGTTAGATGAAATGAAAAGAATTCAAGAAAGAACAGCAAAGGATTTAGAGCTTATGGAAATAATGGGATTTTGCCCAGGTGTTGAAAATTATTCACGACACTTAGATCAAAGAACCAAGGGGGAGCCTCCATGTACTCTCATAGACTACTTCCCTGATGATTTTCTTTTAGTTATAGATGAAAGTCATCAGACTATGCCTCAGATAAGGGGTATGCATGCTGGTGATAGGAGCAGAAAACAGACCTTAGTGGACCATGGATTTAGATTACCTTCTGCATTAGATAACAGGCCACTTAACATAGAAGAATTTGAAAAAAAGATTAATCAAATAATCTATGTTTCCGCAACACCGGCAGAATATGAAAAAATTAAAAGCAAGAAACATATTGTTGAGCAAATTATTCGTCCCACGGGTCTTATTGACCCAGTTATAGAAGTAAGACCAGCAAAAAATCAGATTGATGATTTATTCTTGGAGATTAATAAAACTATCGAAAATAATGAAAAGATTTTAGTAACGACTCTTACAAAGAAAATGGCAGAAGAAATTAGTTCATTTTTTAAAGGTAAAGGTGTGAGAATTGAATATATGCATTCTGACATAAAGACATTGGAGAGAGTGGAGATTCTTAAGAAACTTAGAAATGATGAATTTGATGTTCTAGTCGGAATAAATTTACTTAGAGAAGGGTTAGATTTACCTGAAGTTTCTTTAGTTGCAATATTAGATGCAGATAAAGAAGGATATCTTAGGTCCCAAACTTCACTTATTCAGACTTTTGGAAGAGCTGCTAGGAATATTCATGGAAAAGTAATTATGTATGCAGACGAAATAACTAATTCAATGCAAGCTGCAATGAAAGAGTCGAATAGGCGAAGGACTCTTCAATCTGAATATAATAAGAAAAACAATATCAGTCCTAAGTCAATTATTAAGGAAAAAGATTCTAATATTTCATCAATATATAATATTGACTATAATCAAGAAATCCTCCCTGATGACTTAAATATTCCTCCTCATAAGATTTCGAAGGAAATAGAAAAACTAAGAAAAGAAATGAGATTATTATCTGAAGAGCTAAAGTTTGAAGAAGCTGGACTGATGAGAGATAAAATTAAAATACTTAAAAAAATGGAACTTGCACATATTGAAGAGATTGCATAATACATCTTAAATGTTATGCTTTTCGTGTTATCTAAGGATAATTAATGTTTTTTTGAAGCGGGCTTGTCCCGCTTCTTTTGTTTGAAGGTTTTTTTTTGGAAAAAGCGAGTTTAGAAAAAGTTACTTCTTTTATTGAAATTATATGTTCGACTAGTGAATTCGATTTGATTCATATTGAACACTCAAAGACTTCTAATTCTGCTAAGCTTGTCATCTTTATAGACAAAGATGGTGGTGTTACTTTAGATGATTGTATTGATTTTAATGAATTGATTCACGAAGCTGGGGGTCTAGATGATTTGATAGACTCTAGCTATACACTCGAGGTTTCCTCACCTGGACCTAAAAGACCTTTGAAAGTTTTATCTGACTATGTAAGATTCAAGGGAAGGAAGGTTAAAGTTAAACTTTCAAGTATTGATACACTTAGTTCAAAGAAAGTGTTTGTTGGTACAATTGAGGATGTAAATGCAGATAAGATAAGTATTAATGATAGCGGAAAAATATTTGTTATTAATTTTGAAAATGTTTTGAAAGCTAATTTAAATTTATAGAGGATAAAAATGAATGAAGAACTAGCAAGAGTAATTGATTCAGTTTCCAAAGACAAAGGGATTGAAAAAGAAATAATTTTGGAGGCCGTCAATGAGTCTGTTGTTTCTGCTGCTCATAAACTACTTAAGACTGATCCAAGATATAAAGAATTAGAATGTCAGTTTAATGAGTACAACGATATAGAGCTTTTTGAATTCAAGAAAGTTGTTGATGACTTGTTTGATGAGGATATGGAAATATCTATCGAAGAGGCAAGGAAACTTGATCCAGAAATACAATTAGGAGAAGAAATAGGTATAAAGTTGGACCCTAGTTATACAAGGATTGCGATTCAAAACGCTAGGCAAAAGATTATACAGAAATTAAAAGAGGCTGAAGCAAAAGTTATATATGAGGAGTTTAAATCTCGACAAGGAGAACTTGTTAATGGGATAGTTAGAAGAATTTCTAAAGGTACTATAATTGTAGATATAGGAAGGACTGAGGCAATAATCCCTTATGAACAACAGGTTCCAAGAGAATATTTTCAACCAAAGGATAGACTTAGAGCGGTTCTACTGAATATTGAAGAAGATAAGAGAGGAACTAAGCTTATAATATCCAGGGCACATAAAAATTTTGTAGAGTCACTTTTTAAGGCAGAAGTACCTGAGATTGGGGAAGGAATTGTTCAAATAATGGGCATTTCTAGAGATCCAGGTGGTAGAACTAAAATTGCTGTTTCTTCTTCTGATCAAGATATTGACCCAGTTGGTGCTTGTGTAGGGATGAGAGGATCTAGAGTTCAAAATATAATCCAGGAACTGAAAGGAGAAAAGATTGATATAGTTCCATGGTCAGTCGATGTTGCGAGATATGCATGTAATTCATTGTCGCCTGCTAGAGTGAATAAAGTAATTATGGATGATGTTTCAAAAGCAATGGAAGTAATTGTTGATGAAGATCAGTTCTCTTTAACAATTGGAAGGAAAGGGCAGAATGTTAGACTTGCATCTGATTTATTAGGATGGGATATAACTATCAAGACTGATATACAGCTTAGAGAAGAACAACAAGGGGTAGTTAAGCTTTTATTAACACTTCCTAAAGTTTCCGAAGTTAATGCAAACCTATTATTTGCTGGAGGATTTCATACCTTAGAAGATGTTGCTTTTGGTGAAGTGGATGCAATACAAAAATCTTCAGGAATTACAGATAAAGAAGATGTGGAGAAAATTCAGATTTCTGCAAGAACAGCTTTACAAGAGAAGATAAGGAATGCTCCTGTAGAAGATATAACTGAAGAAAAGGAAGAAGTATAATTTATGAAAAAAACTAAAATGAAAGTTAAAGAGTTAGCATTAGAAGTTTCTGTCGAAATCAAAGATATATTGTCTAAATGTAAAGATCTTTCTATCATTGCAAGGAGTTCTTCAAGTAGTATCGAAGATGAAGATGTTGTGAGAATTAAAAATTCATTCGCAAAATCTAAAATAGTGACTAAAACATCTGAAAGAGATACTGTTAAACGAAGTGGAGCAAAGGTAACTATAAGAAGAAAGAAGGCTATCATAAAAGAAGAGCCTAAAGATGAGGAAGTTAAAGTAGAAGTTGAAGATTCAAAAATTGATGCTAAAAATTTAGTTGAAGAAATCAAAGAAGACGAATTGAAAGATGAGAGTATTGCTAAGACTGAAGAGCCATCTGTAAGGGCCGAGGATAGCCCCAGTAAAGCTCCAAATCAAACAGAGAAGAAAGAAAGCCAACCCCCGAGTTCAGCGCCAAGTTTTAACGCAAATAAAAAGAAAGACTCTGATAAGTTGAAACCAAAAAAGAAATCCAAAATAAAAGTTTCTAATGAAGTAATAATGGATGATGATGCAATGGATGCTCTTAAAAGTGCTGTAAAAGCAAAGCTTCCAGGAACCAGAAAAGAATTTTTAGTTTCAAATAATTTCCCTAAGAAAAATAGAAATTCAAAAGATTCTCAATCATCTGAACTCTCAGAAGATAGTTTAGAAAAAGATGAAGGAAATTCCAAAAAGAAAACAAATAAAATAAAGATTCAAGAAAAGATTTTAGTTACTCTTCTTGCAAGTAAGCTTAAAGTTAAAATAAATGAAGTAATAAAGAAAGCCTCTGCTTTAGGTCTGACTGTAACTTTTAAAGATGAGATTGACTCAGATGAAGCAACAATAATTGCTTCAGAATTTAATTATGATGTAGAGGTAGACTCTTATAATGAGAAATCTGTTTTAAATGAAGGTGTTATTAGAAAAGATTCTGATATTAAGGTTAGGCCTCCAATTATTACAGTAATGGGGCATGTTGATCATGGTAAAACATCACTGCTTGATTATATTAGAAAGTCTAAAGTTGCTGACAAAGAGTATGGTGGAATAACCCAGTCAATAGGTGCTTACAGTGTTGATTTTAACGGTAGAGATTTAGTTTTTATAGATACTCCAGGACATTCGGCCTTTTCATCAATGAGATCACGAGGAGCGAGTCTTACTGATATTGTCATATTAGTTGTCGCTGCAGATGATGGTGTAATGCCGCAGACAATTGAAGCAATCAACCATGCTAAGTCAGCAAATGTTCCTATAATTGTTGCAATAAATAAAATCGACAAACCTGATTCTAATATTGATGTAGTTAAGACCAAATTATCTGAGCACGGACTATCTCCAGAGGATTGGGGAGGAGATACTACTTTTGTTGGTGTTTCTGCTCTTAATGGCGAAGGGATTGATGAGCTTCTAGAGCTTATAAGTCTGCAAGCTGAAGTAATGGAATTAAAAGCTAATTCTGAAATCTTATCTTCAGGGTATGTTTTAGAATCTTTCCTTGATAAAGGCCGAGGTGTAGTTGCGACAATAATACCTAAAGAAGGCAAAATTCAGCGGGGAGATACTATTCTTTGTGGGATAAGTTCAGGAAAAGTCAGGGCGCTAATCAATGATAAAGGCGAGCAACTTAAAGTATCAGGGCCTTCTATGCCAATAGAAATTTTAGGCTTAAACACAGTGCCTGATGCAGGACTTCAGTATCATATTGTAAAAAACGAAAAGATAGCAAAAGAAGTTATAAAGAATAGACAGGATACAATCCAAGAAGAAGCAACCTTCAGTAAGCATACTGTTGATTTAGATTTTATTAACTCTGATCTTCTATTGGGCGCTATAAAAGAGTTACCCATTATTATCAAAGCTGACACCCAAGGATCCCTAGACGCGTTAGTTTCAGCTCTATTTAATTTTGAATCTTCAAAGTGTAAGGCAAAATTAGTTCATAGCGCTGTTGGAAATATTAATGAATCGGACTTTGTCCTTGCCGAATCAACTGGGTCAATCATATTAAGCTTTGGAACTGATATGGAACCAAAAGTGAAATCACTTTTAGATAAATCTTCTGTAAGATGTGAAACCTTTAAAATAATATATGAAATTCTAGATAGGATTAAAGAATTACTTGAAGGCCTTCTGGATCCAATTTTAGAAGAAAGAGTTCTTGGCCATGCTGAAATAAAAGAAATATTTAATCTTACAAAACAGGGAAGAGTTGCAGGCTGTATGATAACTGACGGTAAAGCTATTCGAGGATCCAATATAAGGATTCAACGAGAAGGCGAAGTGATGTTTGAGTCTGAACTTAATTCTCTTAAAAGATTCAAAGATGATGTAAAAGAAGTTGCTAATGGTTTTGAATGCGGTATTGGTTTTGAGAACGATGATGATATTAAGCAGGGAGATATTGTCGAAATTTTTACCTTTGATAAAATTAGCCAAAAGATAGATTTTTAAATGAACAACGCTACTATTGAAGAATTAAAGTTATTAATTTTAAGCAAAAAAAAGGTTTTAATAATTAGCCACTACAATCCAGATGGTGACGCAATAGGCTCTTCTTTTGGTTTAGCTAATTATCTAGAATTAAATAACATAGAATCCCATGTCTACAATAAGCATAAAGTACCCGAATACTTGAGTTTTTTATCTACAAAGAACTTCCATAATTCACTAGAGACTATTCCTAATGATATAGATCTGTATATCGCCCTAGATTTTAATGATTTTGAAAGATCGGGTGACCAAATGATGGAACATCTTAAAAATAAAATTTATGAAAAAAATGAGACCCTTATAGTTTTAGATCATCATGAAAATAACAAAATAGAATCAGGTCATTTTATGATAGATACCTCTGCTTCCTCAACTGGAATTATAATTTATAGGATTTTATCAAAATTTAAAAAAAAAATAGACACAAAAACTGCAACATGCTTACTTACAACAATAATTACCGATACTTCTTCGTTTAAGAATTCAAATTCAAACATTGAATCTTTTAAAGTTTCCACGAATTTGTTTCAATTGGGTGCAGACTTGCAACTAATTAATGAGAATATTTTTAAATTAGGAAATATCAAAAAATTGAAGCTAAGAAATAAGATTCATTCTACTTTGTTGTTCGTAGAGGATTTAAAATTAGCAATTTGTTACGCAACAAATGACTTTTATTCAGATACTGCAACTTCGAAGGAAGATTCTGAAGGTATACCAAACGGATTAATCTTTTATGATGATGTTGAGATAGGAATTTTTATAAGAGAAATCGGAGATAAGAAGTGGAAGATAAGTACTAGAACTAATAATTACATAGACCTTTCTATCTTTGCTGGAATCTTTGGTGGTGGTGGACATAAAAATGCATCTGGATTTTCATTTGACGGAAAGCTAGAAAATTTGATTGATAAAATAATAGAAACCCTAAAAAAATGAATGAAATTATCATAGTTGATAAACCTTATGGATTAACATCTTCGTATGTTGTTAACAAATTAAAAAAATATTTTGGAGCGTCTAAGGCTGGCCATTCAGGAACATTGGATCCATTGGCTACCGGTGTTCTTGTAGTCTATTTTGATGATATGACAAAAATCATTCCATTTATTGATGAATCAACAAAGAAATATAAAGTAAAAATTTTATTCGGTATTGAGACTGATACCTTAGATATCTCTGGACAAATTTTACGTACTTCGAGGGTTAAAGATTATTCCCATATTGATTTTCTTGATGTTGTGAAAAATTTTATAGGAGATTATAATTATACTCCTCCAAGCTTTTCTGCTATCAAAATTAAAGGAGTCCCATCGTATAAATATGCAAGACAAGGAAGAAATGTAGATTTACCTAAGAGGAAGTCGATCATTAAAGATATAGAAGTAATCAATTCAGGAATTTCTATTGTAAATCTAATTGTTAAGTCATCTAAGGGAACTTATGTTAGAGCTCTGGCTAGAGATATAGGTGAGCATGTTGGCTCATTTTCAACTGTCTCCAAGTTAGAACGGTTAGAAACTGGTAAGTTTAAAATTGAAGATTCCAACGATTATTATTCCATTTTAGATGGCAGGGAACCCAGCTTTTTTTCTCTTAGTAAGCTATTTCCGTTCATAGAAATTAATAATAATGATGTTGATAAAATATCAAAGCAGAAGAATTATAAAAAAGTAGATTTGCAAGAATTAATCGATAAGAAGATTCAAAATCCATTTATTGTAATGGTAAACAATGACACTCCTATCCTTATAACTACTAATAAATTTAGTAATAATATGGAATATATTTCCTCAGAAATAAAGTTTTTTAGTAAAAAAAATTAAACTTACTTGATTTTATTGAATTATTCATTAATTATTAAGCTATTAAAAATTAAAGAGGTTGTTTTGACGATTAACAAACAAGAGATAATATCTGAATTCGGTAGCAATCCTAAGGATACTGGCTCAACAGCAGTTCAGATTTCTATACTAACAAAAAGAATAGAGGTTCTTACGAAGCATATCCAAGTTATGAAAAAAGATGTTTCTTCAAGAAGAGGTCTTTTGCTTCTCATAGATAAAAGAAGGAAGTTACTTAAGTATATTAAAAATAAAAATAATAGTCAGTATTTAGACTTATTAAATAAGCTAGGTTTAAGAAAATAACATTTAATGACAAATTATAAAAAAATAACTGAAAATATAGAGGGTAAAGATTTTACCTTTGAAACTGGAAAACTTGCTAAACAGGCAGACGGATCAGTATTTGCACAAATTGGAGATACACAAGTCCTTGCCACTGTTGTAAGTTCTCATGATGCAGTTGATGGAGATTTTCTTCCGCTTACTGTTAACTATCAAGAAAAAGCTTTTGCTGCGGGAAAAATACCCGGTGGCTTTTTTAAACGAGAAGGTAGACCAACTGAAGCTGAAACTCTTATATGTAGATTGATAGACAGACCTCTAAGACCTATGTTTCCTAAGGATTACAATTTTCCAACTCAAATTATAATCTCAGTATATTCTGCTGATGATGTAAACCCACCTGATGTGCTAGCTTTAACCGCAGCCTCTGCTGCTTTAACTGTTTCTGATATACCATGGGATGACCCTATAGCAGCTGTTAGGGTAGGGAGAGTGGAAGGAAAACTTATTTGCAACCCAAGTTATGAAGAAATAGAAAATGCTGATTTAAACTTTATAGTTGCAGGTAGCTCAGATGCCATATTGATGGTTGAAGGCGGTGCTGATGTTGCGCCTGAAGATGACATAATTAATGCGCTTATGTATGGGCATGAACAAATTAAGAAATTAATTGAATTTCAAAAGAAGTTAACACCTGAAAACTTAACTAAAAGAGAATTTATTGAGAAAAAAGTTGATGAAACTTTGGTTTCTTCTGTTGACGGTATAGTTGCCAATGATATAGGCGAGGCAGCAAGTATTAAATCTAAACAAGAACGTAGTTCCAGATTTAAGGAAATATATTCTTCAGCTATTCTAAAACTTGAAAATGATGATAATTTTGATGAAAAAGAAGTTAAGTCAATTTTTGACAAAATAAGAAAGAATTCAATTAGAAATATGATGATAAGTAAGAAGACCAGGATTGATGGTAGAGGATTTGAGGATATCAGAGATATATCATCTGAAATTACTCTTTTACCAAGAGCACATGGCTCAGCTGTTTTTACTAGAGGCGAAACTCAAGCACTTGTGGCAGTTACCTTAGGAAGCAAAGAAGACCAACAAAGAGTTGACTCGTTAATTGGTGAAGAAAAAAAACCATTTATGCTTCATTACAACTTCCCACCATTTAGTGTTGGTGAAGTTTCAATGAGACTTGGCACTGGAAGAAGAGAAATTGGTCATGGTGAATTAGCTAAAAGAGCAGTCAAGGCAGTTCTTCCTGGAGCTGAGGACTTCCCCTATACAATTAGGATTGTCTCGGATGTTCTTGAGTCAAATGGATCATCCTCTATGGCTACTGTTTGTGGCTCCTCACTTTCATTAATGGATGCAGGTGTCCCTGTTAAAGCTCCTGTTGCTGGAATTGCTATGGGTCTAATAAAAGAGGGAGACGAGTATATAATCCTCTCAGATATTCTAGGTGACGAAGATCACTTGGGAGACATGGATTTTAAAGTATGTGGAACCTCTGAAGGTATTACAGCTTTGCAAATGGATATTAAAATCAAAGGTATAAGTAAAGATATAATGTCGGAGGCTTTAGAGCAGGCAAAAAAAGGTAGGAATCATATATTGTCAGAAATGGCTCAAACCATTTCATCTCAGAAAGATAACATCTCACCATTTGCCCCAAGAATCACCACAATAATGGTAGACCCTGCAAAGATTAAGGACATAATAGGTTCTGGCGGAAAAAATATTAGGAAACTTATAGAAGATAACAACGTCAAAATAGATGTAGATGATACCGGAAGGGTTAATGTTATAGCTGTCAACGAAGATGATGCAAAAGGCGCGCTTAAGGACATTGCATATATCGTCAGAGATATAGATGTAGGTGAGTACTATATAGGTACTGTGAAAAGAGTTCTAGATTTTGGTGCAATTGTTGGCTTAAGTCCTACTATGGACGGTCTGATTCATGT
>Ga0315339_1002156_pt1 | contig 15419 bp, 15 predicted proteins | sample ASW17metaG_FD_204514 | JGI IMG/M metagenome (GOLD analysis project Ga0315339, IMG submission 204514) | Ammonia-oxidizing marine archaeal communities from Pacific Ocean, United States - ASW #17 | ecosystem: Environmental > Aquatic > Marine > Oceanic | place: USA: California | collected 2016-12-05
AAACACAGGGGCTGCCCTACGCGCTTTACATCCGCGCCGGCCTCGACGGGACGGGCACGCGGCGCGGCGTTGAGACCATCGTCACGGGGCTAAAATGGAAAGCCGTGCAGGACGTGGTGCTGTGCAAGGGCGACTACCAGGCATCATTCGCTGACGATTGCCGGGACCTCGGCATGGCCATGTCAGCGGGATTGGAAGCCGGCGTCTTTTAATTTGCGTCAGCGGCTGCCGCCGCCCGGATCATGTCCGGTGTGAATGGCATGCGCCGCATTCGGATTTGCGTGGCATTGAAAATCGCGTTCGCGATGGCGCCCGCTGCTGGTCCGCCGACCGCCTCGCCGGCACCCAACGGTGCGTCGCCCGGACGCTCCATGAGAATGGTCTCAATATCGGGCACGTTGTCAAAGCGTAAGATCGGGTAAGTATCCCAATCGCGGCTGGTGATGCCGCTCTCATCGAACGTGACTTGTTCGTAGAGCGTCCAGCTGGCGGCTTGCAAGAAACCGCCTTCCAGTTGCGCAGACAACCCTGCCCGGTCGATTACCTCACCGGCATCGGCGGCGATGACAACGCGGTTCAAATGCACCTGGGCAGCGTCATCGACGCTGAGATCAACGCCCACAGCCGCATAAGTTTTGGAATTGGTGTAGCGCGCGAAGGCCAATCCCAAGCCATGACCTTCAGCGGCCACATCGCCCCAACCAATAGCCTCGGCGCAGGCGTTCAATACGGTTTTGGCGCGTCGATCGCTGAGATGGTTGAGCCGAAACGCCAGAGCATCAATCTTTGCTGCGCGCGCCAACTCGTCAATGAAACTTTCCAGGGCAAAGACGTTTACGTGCGCGCCCAGACACCGCAGCGCCGACGTCCGAAGCGGCAGGTCTCGGACCAGATGCTTGACCAGCCGGGTGTCCGGAAAATCATAATAGGGATCAAGATTGCGGTGCAGACCGCCCTGGCGGGTCATGGTGGGTTTGGCGCTGAACGCCCGGGCAGGATCTGACAGATAACGTGCGCCCAACAACCGAGCCGGGCCATCGCCGCCCGGATCGGGGCGCGGCCGGCCACGGTGCGTATCGGAATAGGTGTCTTGCGACCATTGAATGATCTGCCCCGCCGCGTTGATGCTGGCGCGGGTCTCGGCGGCCATGCACGACCCATAGGGCTCCCAGGCGTGTTCGTCCTCGCGGGTCCATTTCAGTAGCACCGGCCGGCCAGGGATCGCGCGGGCTATCAACACGGCGTCAAAGGCCGCGTCATCGGCGCCGTTGTGGCCATAGCAGCCCGCGCCCAATGCGTGATGAACGGTAAGTGTATCGGGGGCGACGCCCAAGGCCTCTGCGGCACTGGCGCGAAACGAATGAATGCCCTGGCTGTGGGTCCAAACCTCGATGCCGGTGTCCGTGCAGACCGCCATGCCCGCCGAAGGCCCGATGGTGGCGTGCATGACATAGGGGCGCTCATATCTTGCGCTTAATGTCTGTGCGGCGTCCGGCGGCGGATCGCGGAGGGTGGGGGCTGGGTCATCGACAGGCGTGCCGTCGACGACCGGCAGGCTGAGGTGGTCGTTGTCGCGCAGCCGTTGAAAAACATCTTCCGTATCCAGGCCGTCTCCCAAATCCCATTCAGCGGTCTCGGCCAGGCGCCGGGCCGCCTTGATGAGCGCATATTCATCCTCGCCGGCGAGCGCGGCAAAACTGCCGTTGCGGACGATGATGATGCCGTCACCGGTCAGCTGTGCAGTGACCTTGGGGTCAAAATCGATCAGCTGCGCGTTCGCATGTGGTGGACGAATGGGTCGAGCATGCAGCATGCCTGGCAGCGCCATGTCGTGGACATAAGAGAATGCACCGGTGACGAACTCAGTCATATGGCGCGGCGTTGCCACATTGCCGATCCAGCGGTGATCTTCGGTGGGCTTCAATGGGGCGTTGGGGTCGACCGGAATGCCAAAGCCGCCGCCATCCATAAGTTCAGCAAAATTTATCGTCTGATTGGTGCCGGTGACACCAATCAGACCGTCTTTGATGTTCAGGCATTCAGCCGGGGCGCCGAATTTTTCCACCGCTATACCGATTAAGTGCCGCCGTGCCGTGGCCGCGGCGCGCCGGAGCGCATGGCCCGATTGTTCGATGGAATTGCTACCCGTCGTCATGCCTTCATCGGGGAAACCGATTGTCGCGGGGGGCGCAATTTGGATGTGTTCCAGATCAACATCCATTTCCTCCGAGACGATAATTGCCAGCGCTGTCGAAATGCGTTGGCCGACGTCAACCTTGCCGGACCTTGCCTCGATATCGCCGTCCGGCAATATGATGAGCCAGTCATCCAGGTTTGGATTGTTCAGGAGGCTAGGGTTGTCAGTCATCAACGCCTCCGGGCCCAATCAGTCTTGCAACGGCTTCCAGGATGCGCGGGTGGGCGCCGCAGCGGCATAGGTGCGGCGTTAGCGCCTCGGTAATTTCCACCTTTGTCGGTGATGGCGCGCGATCCAACATCGCTGTGACGGCAACTACCATCCCCGGCGTGCAGTATCCGCATTGCGCGGCGCCGGCGTCGACGAAGGCTTGTTGGACAGCACTTAAGGTTCCGCCGTTCGACAACCCTTCCACGGTGACGATGTCACGGCCCTGAAATTCTCCTACGCCGGTGGCGCAAGTCAGTTGGGAGACACCGTCCATCAACACCGCGCAGGCACCGCATTGCTCCAGCCCGCAGCCCAGCTTTGCACCGGTCAGTCCCAATTGATTGCGTAGCACGAACAACAGCGGCGTTGCCGGATCACAATGGATCCGGTGTTCCGTGCCGTTGATGCGCAAGAGTATTTCCTCAGCCATGCCCATTTGCCATCGACGCCGCGCGTTTGAGAATTCATGATGCGTGGCGGACCCACATGGGACAAGCCCCCCAGGGATAAGATCGAAAGTAAATATCATGGCAGGACCGAAAATCTGGCTCGACTACGACCAGCAAGAACTCGACGACCAATATAATCAGCGGACCTTGGTGCCCGACGCCAACGATTACATGGCTCGGCATCTGGAACTGAGCAAAGCCGTGCGCACCGAACACCCCTGCCGCCTAGATCTCGCCTACGGCCCCTCCGAGGATGAGATATTGGATATCTTTCCCGCCCAAAACTCACCTAACGGCGCAGCACCGTGTGTCGTCTATTACCACGGCGGGGCATGGACCCGCTGGCACAAGGATTATAACAGCTATCAGGCGCCGGCCTTCACCGGCGCCGGCGTGACGTTCATTTCGGTCAACTTCGCCTTGGTGCCGGACGTTGACCTGGACGAACTTATCAGCCAATGCCGCGCCGTGGTTCAATGGGTGCATGCCAATGCCGCCGAGATCGGCATCGACCCGGCCCGGCTGTTCGTCGCCGGGCATTCATCGGGCGGCCACATCGCCGGGTTGATGGCGGTGACCGATTGGGCCAACGACTGGGGCTTGCCCAGGGATGCTGTGAAGGGTGCGATCTGCGCGTCGGGAATGTATGAACTGGAGCCGGCGCGGCTCAGTTCGCGCAATGAGTACATGAAGCTCGACGATGGCGCCGTGGCGCGTAATTCAACAATCCGCCAGATCCCGGAGCATATGCCGCCCATGGTCATCGCTTTTGGGGGCGGTGAGCTGCAGGAATTTCGCCGCCAATCGCAGGACTTCGCCGCCGAGCTGAAAGCCCGCGGTCACGACTGCACGGAATTAGACCTGCCCGCCATGAACCATTTCCAAGTCGCGGAACAATTCGCCGACCCGGCGGGCGCGTTAATGCTGGCGGCGTTTCAGATGATGGAAACCCTCAAGGTGGGCTGATAGCTGCGTGGGCGGTTCAGTCGATGATATTTTTGATATCGATCTCGTCGTCCAGTTCGACGGCGAAGCCGCCGTCGAATTTCCGGGTCACCCGCCCCTCGCCGACCGAGCGGCCAGCCATGGCCAGGGGGACGGTTTCACCGATCTCCAAAGGACACTCGACTGCACCGTTATCCGATGCATATTGAACCGCAACGCCCTTCTTAGAGACGTCCTGGACGACGCCGCCCAGCAAGGATTTACCGTCCTTCACGTCGACGGCGCAATCCAGCGGCACGCGGTCGCCACGGCGCTTTTCATCCAAATAAGGCATGGCTGGCGTGTCCTTCTTAAAGCCATTGATAATCGATCTTCATCCCGAAGCCGCAAGGCGTCCAACGAGAAATTTTCAACCTTTCAATGCAATTTATTCATGGTGACCTCAATTAAGGCTTTTGGCCCTGCCCGCGCCGTCAATCCACGACAAACAGCTTCGCGCCAATTTGCGTTGATGAACGATGCGGTTCGGCGTTGTCGGCGACCTGGTAGCTTTGGCCGGGCTTCAAGGTGAAGGTGCGACCGTCTTCCAATTCGGTCAGCAACTCGCCCTCCATGCAAAACAGGATATGGCCTTTGACGCACCAATGATCGGCCAGGTACCCCGGTGTGTATTCGACCATGCGGACCCGGATGGTGCCGAAGTTTTGGGTCCGCCAATAGGCCATGCCGGTGTCGCCGGTATGCTCGGTCGCAGGGTTAGTGGGCCAATCGGTGGTGCCGAAGGGAATGTCGGTCATCTGCATGGCAGGGGGCTCCGGAGATCAAGTTAGTCTTTTGCGGTTCAATGGTTGATTATAATTTAAACAGTTTCCCATAACCCGAAATTTCGCCCGAAACACGGGCTGCAACACCAGCTAGCCGCAGACCGTGCCACAAGCTGGTTTGGTTCGCCGATAGAACCGGGCGTTTTAAGTCCCGTTCCAGCGCATTCAAAATGGCCACACAGCGAAACCCGGTGCCGGCGATGAGCACGCCATCCGCTGTCGCGGGACAGTTTGCCTTGATCTGCGCATGAAGCGGTTCCACTTCTTGAGCGAACCCTAGGCCTTGGCGGGTGAGATCGCCGGGCGCCACGTCCCGCCATTTGGGGCCCGGGTCGTAACTGAGATGTTCCGCGGGCTTTAATCCATGTTCCGCGTAGTAACGAAGGCCGGCGTCGATCGTTTTGTCATTGAACCAGGGCGGCAGAACCAGAAACGGCCGGCGCACGCCGGACGCGCGAAGTGCCGCAAGCGTATCCAGGCCGTTGGTCGTGACGGCGGTGTCCGCATCTAGAATCCCGGAAAGCATTTCCACCACCGCCTCGTCCCATCCCTTGCCGCCGATGAAGCTGCTTGAACTGTGGCCAATGACCGCGGCGGATAAGCGCATGGCGGCGAATTGTTCGGCCCCGCGCATCAGGTCATCTTTAAGATCGACGCCTGCTCGGTGCTTATTCCAACTCGCCCAAGGCGCGCGCTCGGTCACCCGGGCGGTGTGCACCGATACACTCGGCGGGGCCATCGCCCACCACTCGGCCTCCGGCACGACCTCATTGCCGACGATAAACATACCGATCCGCGCGCGGGTTCCCCAGTTGTCGTTCTCCAGCATTAAATCATCTCCCAACGCAAGGTCCGGGCAGCCCATTTCCCGTTAGATGAATATGCCATATTCAATGGCAGCCAGCCACACGGCCTTGTCGGCATGGATCCAATCTACCGAAAGAACGGGAACAACCGACGGCGGGCGAGTGCTGCGATTGAGCTGATCAAAAGGAGTTTCCGCGCGATGATTGCTGAAGGTTCCGTTGAGACCCTCCGAACACGGCGCCTATTCTGATCGGGCAGGCGTGTTGCGCGGAATTGTCGCGCTATACCCCGACCGTACGCATCTGTGGCATCAGGCTTCGTTCGTCGAGAACATAGTCTCGCCCGTTGCAATCTCGACCGGACCGGCGTCTAAAATCGGCGCTGTCGCGGGCCAACGTGCTTCCAACAATCGGTCACGACGAATTCGCGCAATCGACACGGAATTTCCCTAATTGCCGCCAAGTACGTGATAGGCGTCCGCCTCTTCTCCGGCATAGAACCCGACGTGCCCTTTCCAGCCATCCCGGCTTCCACGCCAGAACACCAGGATCGCGCCTGGCGTTGGCATCGCTGGTGCGCCGAACTTCTGCCATTGACGTGCTCCCAATGGGTTGCCCGGTAGAGGTTCGCTGGTGAGCGTGCTGGATACGCAATGGGCGACGAACAGGCCGCACCAGGGGATGTCGTCATCGTCGTAACCGATACCGGCATCACTGGCCCAGTCGATAATCTCCGGATTGTTTCCGGGTCCGACGACCTCCTTAACGCCAATCAGTCGGCGCGCTTCCTGGAACCAGGGAATAGCGGGATTGTTGAATGGTTCGGCATCGAGCGGATCTCCAAACAGAGCGCGTGATGTCGTGGCCCCGACGATGCCGTCCGCCACCAGGCCGTTGTCCGCCTGAAAGGCCCGCACGGCGGCATCCGTGTTCCGCCCCCAAATCCCGTCGATCACACCGGGATTATAGCCCTTGCGGGCCAAGACGTGTTGGATACGCCTGATTGTTTCCTTGGCTACTGACATAGTAAATTCCTTACCTAGGGTATGGTTCCGCCCGATTTTGTCGGCGGCGCCGATTGGCTTACAGCCGGCTCTTAAACCGGTTGCCGCCCACATTGTGTGGGCGACCAGCCCGAACCGCCTCGACGTTTGCCACGGCGGTGGCGTATGCAACGCAAAACTTGCTGGGCTGGTTGTCCATGTATCCTTTCAATGTGGCTTCATCGACACTGGCTTTTGGGAGCGTGATCTCGGCTTTGAGGGTGTCCTTCATGGCTTTCCACGACGACACGAGGATCGATGCATCCGGTAAGTTGTTCGTCGTTCCGAATAGGAGTTTTAAATCTGCTTTCAACGCGCTTGCATCGCCAGCGTTGGTGTTAATCTCTTTTCTGATCCGGTCGGCCAGGTCCTTTTCATTTGGGCCTGTCGTCGCATCATCGGGATAAAAGTCGAGCACAACGTTCATCCGAAGGGCATGACACCATGCGAAAACGCGCTCCTGATCAATGTAGGGGTGCAAAATTGGTGACACTGGCCAAATCACGGCCTGTTGCGGTTTCGACCCCGCGCCATTTCGGGCCGCTGTCAGATTGTTGAAGACTTTGCGAAGTGTCTCCAATCCCCTGATGATGCTGCGCAAATCCCCCTGAGTGAGCTCTTTGAGCCAGGGCGAGGTTGCATAACCGGTTCGATCATGCGCATCGAACTCGGCGGCAACGACTAGATAACGGGTCAGATCGAGCGCAATTTCGAAAAAGCTGCAATCCCGGTTGGGGCGCAGCTTCATTTTTTTTACACAAGGCCCATCCCTTGCCCTGGATTTCGACGACCTGGTTTCCGCCCTGGATGCCGGCCTTTGACGCCTTGATGGCAGCTCGAAACAAACTGCTGGTCTTGTCGTAATCGGTAGCCTTGGCAAAGGTTCCGGTTACTGCGTCCATGTCAGCCTGTGCCGCTTCCGCCAGTTTGGCCCGGGCGATTTCCGGGGTGTCTTCGACGTTCGGGTCCATGGCGTAGGCGGCGACCTGAGAGTCATTGAATTGTCGATCTTCGGCAGCTGCCAGTGCCCAACTTAACCGATCCACCTCATCAATGCTCTTTTTGTGATCGAGCGCCGTACACGAAGTCAGCACGCCAGCCATGCCGAGGACGGCGATGAACGAACGAATTTGCAGGTGTTTTTTTCCATGACTACGCTCCTATGCGGCAAGTAGTTTCTTGATCAGGGCCTCGCCCTCTGGCGTCGGTTTATTGTCGTCGCCGATAAGTTTGGGGATCTCCCCAGTGGTCAGAGCTCTCGCCAGCAGGGATCTGTAGATGGCCAACCATTCCTTTGAGCCGAGATCCGGGAGACCGACATCCTCCCGCTTCACGGCAACGCGCTCGCTGATTGCCTTGACCAACTCGATGATCCGGTCGCCGCTCAGGTGTGCCTTGGCGCCGGCTGCGTTGGATGCAACCTGGCGCAGTGTTGTCAGCACAGCATCGCGTAAGGTTTGGCCGATCAGCACGCCAGTGTCGGCGCGATTGGCCTTCAGTCCGTCTGCTGCATGTGTGAGCAGGCTTTTGATCAAGTATTCGGCCAGATGATCACCGGTATCATTATCGTCGAACTTGAACAGGCGACCAGGGTTCTTCCGTGAAAATTGCATTTAACATGAATTCAACTACAGGAAGCAAGATAATATGGATACGCATTTATCCGAGCCTTCCACTTTGCGAGCGGATTCCTGTCCATGGCGCCGGATCCCTGGTCGTCTTGCTTGTTATTTTCCGCTTGGGGATGCTCAGCGCTTTCGCCGACATGTTGAGTGCTGACGGCTGCTGACGAAGTTAAAAATGCTCGGAATTTTGGGGTAGCCAGAAAGACGCGGGATTGCGGAATTATTCGGCGTTGTTCCGGTTGCCGAGTGCGGGATGGCCAAGGATGCCATCCCCATCCCGCTTGAGACTGTGTTGACTAATGTTCTTTTGGCAGCGTGGCGACCACTAGGTTGGCCATCAGCATGGTCACCGCCAGCATATAAAAGACGGCGCTGAGGCCCCAGGTGTCGGCGATGAAACCGCCGGCGACCGGGATCACCAGTTTGAACAACCCTTGAGTGCCGAACATCAGGCTGGTGGCGCTGCCGCTCATGTCGGGTGGTGCCAAGTCCATCATCCAGCTATGAACAACAGGCCGCACGGCATAAAGCACGAAGCCCAGCAGAGCGACACCACCGACGAACATCGCCTCATTTCGGATCAGGGTCAGCGCAACAATCACCAAGGTCGAGGCGCTGAGGCCGGCCAAGACGATAGGTCGACGGCCGATCTTGTCGGACCAGGTGCCGGCGATGGGCCCGGATATGATGCCGCCCACCTGCATGCCGGCCAGGACCAGGCCCATGACGAAAGGTGCGAAGCCGATGACGTCGGCCAGGTAAAGCGGCAAGAAGATCAACAGGCCATTTTGGGTCATGGAGCGGAAACCGCCCATTAGGCAAAGTCCCAAAATGGCGCGCTGGCGTACCATGGCGCGCATGCCCTGGAAATAGCCGGCCAAATCAATGCCGATCTTTTCCTTGCTCTCGGTCTTCCTTTCGGTGCGGCCGAGCACGATAAAGATCACGGCGGCGACGATGAACATGGGCAACGCGTTGATCATCGCCGCGTCGCGCCAGCTCAGCCAGGTGATCAGCGTGCCGGCGCACACCGGCGCCAGGGCCTCGCCGGTGTTGGCGCCGAGGCCATGCACCGACATCGCGAAGCCTCGGTTGTTGGGGTAACGTCCGGCCAGGAACGAGAACGCGGCCGGGTGCCAGATATTGTTGGCGCCGCCAATCAGCATGACGCCGATGAGCAGGCCCATGACCGAGGGCGCGGTGCCGATGGTCAGCAAGGCCAGCGCGCAAAACCCCAGCGCCAGGGCCAGGATGACGATGCGCCGCCCGGTGATATCGACGATTGGCCCGCCGGCTAGGTTGACGACGAAGCTGGACGCGTTCATGGCCGTGAAGATGGCGCCGATCTCGGCGTAACTGAGGCCGAGCTCGCGGCCGACGAAGGGCAGGATGATATAGATCGTGCCCATGATCCAATGGGTTCCACCATGGCCCAGGCCGACCAGATAAGCGGTCCATTGGCCCGGCGCATCAACGCCGGTTAGGCGCTCGACCGCGGCGAGTGGGCCGCGCGCGGTGACGGCTTGAGGCGGGGCGGGTTGTGGCGTTGGGTGGGGCCCGGGGTGTCCATGGATGACCATGCCGATATCCTAGACTTCAGGAAGGGCGTCTAAAAGCCGGTCCATGTCTTCTTCATTGTTGTAGAAATGCGCGGACACGCGAAGGTGGGTGTCCTTGTAGCTGACGATGATGCGTTTTTTCTCAAGCGCCTTCACCGCCGGGCCCGCATCGCGGCCAAGATCCAGGCTGACGATGCCGGCGCGTTGTTCCCAGGGGCGGGGGGTGCGAATTTTGATCTGGCGGCGTTCGGCCGCGTCGATCAGGTAAGTGGTCAACGCGCGGACGCGGTTCTCAATTTGGGCGAGGCCAATGCTCTGGACGTATTCCGCCGAGCGCTTCTGCACCCAGCAGCCCAGGAAATTCGGGTTGCCGTATTCAAAGCGGTGCGCGTCGTGGGCCAGTTCGGGATCATTCAAGGTCCGGTCCAGGGAGGTGAACGAAAACTTCGCGGCGTAAGGCGGCGTCAGCAACTCAATCATTTCCGGCGTCGCGTACATGAGGCCGGCGCCGGCCAGCGAGAACTGCGCCTTGTGACCGCCGGCGATGAGAACATCCGCGCCGGTCTCGGCCAGCGGCGTGTTGATGATGCCGACGGCCTGGATGCCGTCGACCACTAGCTTGATGTCGCGTTCGCGGCAAAAATTTGAGAGCTCCTTGAGATCAGCCCGGTAGCCGTTGCCGTAAACGACCCAGCCGACGGCGAGAATGCGAGTTCTGTCATCTATCAACTCGCGGTATTGATCGATGGTGATGCGACCGTCGGCGCCTGGGGCGGCCAAGCGGACATCGACACCGCGCCGGCCCAAGTGTCGCCAGGGGAAGGTGTTGTTCTCGTGCTCAAACTCGGAAATGACGACGTTGTCGCTTTCGGCCCAGGGAAAGCCTTGGGCGACGATGTTGATGCCCTCCGACGTGTTTTTGATCAGCGCCAGGTTCTCCGGCGGGGCACCAAACGTTTCGGCCACAGCGTTGCGTGTTTCCTCGATGCCGTTCATGGCAAAGGCACCTTCGCCGGCGTCTTCGTATATGTCACGCATCCACGATTGCATGGACTGCTCGACTAGGCGGGGCAGGATCGCCTTGTTGGAAATATTTAAATAGACGCAGGTCTCGGTGGTTGGAAACTCGCGCCGGAGCGCCGCCCAATCGGGATCGGTTGGCGTGGTGTTCATGATCGGTCTCTCACGCAGGGTTTAGTGGGTCAAAATCTGATTCAGGAAAAGCTGGGTACGTTCGCTTTCAGGATTGGTGAAGAATACATCCGGCTTGGCGATCTCGACGATCTCGGCGTCGTCCATGAAGATCATGGTGTCGGCGACGGTCTTGGCGAAACCCATTTCGTGGGTCACCACCATCATCGTCATACCTTCGTCGGCCAACTCGACCATGACGTCCAAGACCTCTTTGATCATTTCCGGGTCCAGGGCAGACGTCGGCTCGTCGAACAGCATGATCCGGGGCTGCATGCACAAGGACCGGGCGATGGCGACGCGCTGTTGTTGGCCGCCAGAAAGCTGACCCGGGTATTTGTAGGCCTGTTCGGGGATCTGGACGCGCTCCAGGTATTTCATTGCGATGGCCTCGGCGTCGGCCTTCGGCATCTTGCGGACCAGCATCGGCGCCAGGGTCAAATTGTCGATGACCTGCATGTGCGGGAATAGGTTGAAGGACTGGAACACCATGCCGACCTCGGAACGGATGGCCTCGATATTCTTGAGATTGTCCGTCAACTCAATGCCGTCGACGATGATCTGGCCTTTCTGGTGGGCCTCTAAGCGATTGATGCAGCGGATCATGGTTGATTTGCCCGAACCCGATGGCCCGCAGACAACGACCCGTTCGCCGCGTTTGACGCTGACGTTGACGTCGCGTAGCGCCTGGAAATTGCCGTACCACTTGTTGACATCGATCAATTGGATGACGGTTTCGTCACCTAGAGGATCTGCGGCGGCATCGGCGGGTTGTTGCTCATTCATGGCTCATACCTTGATCTAAAAACGGCGGCCTTCGCCGAGCCAGCGTTCAACCAGCTGGCTGTATTTGGAAAGGGCAAAACAGAAAACGAAATAAATGAGGGCGACAAACAGATACGCCTCGACGAAGAAAATCCGCCAAACCGGATCTTCCATGACCGCCGTGGTTGCCGTCAGGATGTCGAACAATCCAATGATCAACACGAACGACGTGTTCTTGAAGGCGGCTATGATGTGATTGACCAAACCCGGCAGGCAAATGCGAAGCGCCTGAGGTAGAACGATCCGGCGCATCAATTGCCAATAGCTGAGGCCCAGCGCTTCGGCGGCTTCAATTTGACCACGAGGCACGGCTTGCAAACCGCCACGGATAACTTCGGCCTGATAACACGCGAAAAAGATTGCCATGCCGGCCATCACACGCAGCAGCTTGTCGAACTCCAGACCTTCGGGAAGGAACAGCGGGAACACATTGACCGCGACAAACAAAATAGTAATCAGCGGCACGCCACGCAGGCTTTCGATAAACACCACGCAGATCGATTTGATGCCGGGCAGATGCGAGCGCCGGCCCAAAGCGAGTAGCACGGCCAAGGGGGAGCCGAACACCACGGTGCCGGTGAATAAAACCATTGTCAGCGGCAGCCCGCCCCATTGCGACGTCTCGATCGGTTGTAGGCCCAGCACGCCGCCCCACATGAGGATTAAGGTGACAATCAGGTTGAAAATCCATAGCGGCATCAGGATTTTAACTTTCCAAAATGCCGGCGTCATGGTCGCCGCAATCACCGATAAGTAGATGACCAAGGCCAAAATCAGCCGCCAGTGCTGGTCGTATGGATAGACACCGAACAGCATCGGCCGGTGTTTTTCGCCAACGACTGCCCAGCATGCCCCGGTGGCGGCGCGACACGCTTCGTGATCGCCGCTCCAAACCGATTGGAAGAGCGCCCATTGGATGAAGTCGGGCAATGCGAAGACAAGAAATAGAGCGATGATCACCGTGATCATCGAATTGATCGGCGAATTAAACAGGTTCTCTCGCATCCAACGCAGCATCGCGACCCGCTCGGTGGGTGGCCGCGCCGTATGACGGGGGTTGGCGGCGGCGGATGGCGTCGTGTCGTTCATATCCGCCCCTTAACGTTCTTTGATCGCGACAAGGCGATTGTAGAGGTTCATGAAGGTCGAGATCGCCAAGCTAATCGATAGATAGACAATCATCATGATTGCGATGGCTTCGACCGCTTGGCCGGTTTGATTAAGCGTTGTGTTGCCAATGTTGACGAGATCCGGGTATCCGATCAGGACGCCAAGTGAGCTGTTCTTGGTCAGGCTTAGGTATTGACTGGCGGTCGGCGGGACAATCACGCGAAGCGCCTGCGGCATGGTGACGTAATGCATGATGAAGCTCGGCCGCAGACCGAGTGCCCTGGCCGCCTCGATCTGGCCGTGCGGCACTGATTGAATGCCGGCGCGGACAATTTCGGCGATGAATGCGGCGGTATAAACGGTCACGCCGACGACCAGTGCAGCGTATTCCGGCGATAAAGCCATGCCGCCCTGGAAATTGAAGCCTCTGAGCGCCGGGACATTCCATGTTAGCGGCGCACCTTGGACCAGCCAGGCGGCCAGCGGCAGGCCGATGACAATGACGCAGCCCCACAAGAAGGTCGGGATATACTGTCCCGTCATTTCACGCCGCCGCTGCGCCCAACGGCCCAAAAAAATGGCGCCGATGACACCGAGAACAAATGCCACACCGACCCAAATATATGCCGGGTGCTCATTGGGGATCGGAAATACGATCCCCCGGTTCATCAAGAACGCACCGTCGAATGGCGTGATTGCCTGTTTCGGGTGAGGCAGAAACCGGACGACAGTGGCCCAGAAAAGAACATGCAGCACCACCGGCACGTTGCGGCAGATTTCGACGTAGACATTGGCGACCTTGGACAGCAGCCAATTTCTGGAAGTGCGGGCAATGCCCATGAAGACGCCCAAAATGGTTGCCAGGATAATGCCAACAAACGCCACCCGCAGCGTATTCAGAACACCGACCCAAAGCGCAAAACCATAACTGTCTTCGGAATCGTATTCGATCGGGGACTCGCCGATATCAAACCCGGCGTTCTCATTGAAGAAACTCCAACCCGTCGCGATACCCTGACGTTCCAGATTGGCATTCACGTTTATGTAGAGATAAAGGCCGCCCAAGATGACGAAAGCCGCCAGCAAAACCTGATAGGCAATGCCGCGAAAGGCCATTGAATTGAATATCGAGGTGTCGCCTTTCGGCGTCACCCGATCAGGTGCCGTCAATTTTTCTGTAGCCGAGTCTTCGGATGAGGCCATGTTGTCAGACAGTAAGAAAAAATGAATTAACGAAAAATCGCCGCCGCCCGCGCATGAAAGCGGGACGGCGGCGGAGATCATAGATGGTCTTATTTCATCGGGAAGCCGTACATTAGGCCACCGTTGGTCCACAGATTGTTGATGCCGCGTGCGAGGCTCAATGGCGGACCCCAGTTGGATTCATAGATTTCGCCGTAGTTTCCAACCTGCTTGATGATCCGATAAGCCCATTGCTTGTCGAGCCCTAGCTTCTTGCCAAGATCAGCACTGGCGCCCAACAGACGCTTGACGTTCGGATCTTTGGTTTTCAGCATGGAATCGACATTCTTTGAGCTGACGCCCCACTCTTCGGCATTGAAGGTGGCATGGGTAACCCACTTGATGATGTCAAACCACTGGTCGTCGCCGGCACGCACGCCGATGCCCAGGGGCTCTTTCGAGTACACACCCGGAATGATCAGGTGATCGGCGGGTTTTTTGGCGTCGTACTGCTGGTGACCGGGAAGCCCGGCTTGGTCCATGGCAAGCACGTCACAGCGGCCCGACATGTAGGCGCCGACCAACTGCTTGGAGCTCTCGATAACCACCGGGGTGAACTTCATGCCCTTCGATTTGAACAAGGATGCAATGTTCTTTTCCGTGGTCGATCCGGGGAATACGCAAATCGCCGCTCCGGCCATCTGATCAACGGTGGTGGCGCCAATAGATTTGCGGACCATGAAACCGGTGCCGGTGTAGAAGGTCGGCGGGCCGAAGTTGAGGCCGAGCGCCGAATCACGGGTCAAGGTGATCGTCGTGGTCCGTGACAACATATCAACTTCACCCGACTGCAAGGCCGGGAACCGTTGAACGGAGCCCAACGGAATATATTTGACCTTCTCGGAATCACCCAAGGTTGCGGCGGCGACGGCGCGGCAGAAATCCACGTCGAGGCCTTTCCATTTGCCTTGGCTGTCGGCGATGGCGAACCCATAACGCCCTTGGTGGACGCCGCAAATAACTTCGCCGCGCGCTTTGACGGCCTTCAATGTCGGGCCGTCTTCCGCCATCGCCGTCTTGGTATCGACGGCCATGGCTCCCGCGAATGCGATCGCGGCAACTGCTGTGATAAACGTCTTCATCGTGTTACTCCCTGCTGATTGTAGTTCCGGCGCGGACGGCGGGCGCACCCATTCCAATTATTTGCCATCAAAGCCAGGAGATTCGTCTGTCCCTCCTGTCATTCCCCTAATTACGCCTTGTTCATGTGCGTTCCGCAACCTCATCAAATTTTTAACGGCTCACCGGGCTTTATCGTTTGGTACGCCGCATTGGCAAGAACCGGGATTGATTTTAACCCATTGCCGGTAATCACTAAAACGACCCGTGCATCGGCCTCCAGTATACCTTGCGACATGGCCTTGCGCAGTCCAGCGACTGTGGTCGCCGATTC
>Ga0315339_1002157_pt1 | contig 15416 bp, 11 predicted proteins | sample ASW17metaG_FD_204514 | JGI IMG/M metagenome (GOLD analysis project Ga0315339, IMG submission 204514) | Ammonia-oxidizing marine archaeal communities from Pacific Ocean, United States - ASW #17 | ecosystem: Environmental > Aquatic > Marine > Oceanic | place: USA: California | collected 2016-12-05
CCTGGTGGGCGCCCACTGGACATATGATGCAAGCGAAGATTCCGGGCGCGTCTATGGAACAGTTACGAATACCAACATCTGGCTCAATCCCCTTGGGGGAAGTGCAACCGATCCCGACAACTGGATGATGTCTGTTCCCGAAGATGAAACAACGTACATGGGCATGCAATCGGCATACACCATCACATCAGATGGCGTGTTCCCGGGGGGCGACATGGCCATCGGCCCCAATACCGTCACTCTTGATTTCACGCAGCCCCCGGGCACGATTCCCGGCACGGTGACAATCCGTGGAATCGAGACACTTCCTGCAACCCTGGTTCTTCCATGGGGGAACCTGAGTTCGAACTCCATCTACATCGGACCGGAGAATCAGCCAGGCCGACTGGTCGTGGAGCAGGCACATATCGATATTCAAGGCAGATTGCAATTTGGGCCTTCCGGCACCCTGCAAATCGAACTTCAATCAAACAGCAAGTCTGCTCCAATATCCTGTGGGCCGGCACATCTCTCTGGAACTCTTGAATGCACCGGCGTGCACAGCAATACTCCCCGGGCGGGAGATGTCATCCCTTTGATTTCCGTTGCCGGCACCGAGAAGTTCGGGTGGAGTGAACGCTTTGATCTTGCACTCCTTTCTGGACTGCCTGACGGTCTCTTCTACCGTCTTGAATACGACTATGGGTCGGGAGTACGGGGCCAGGGGCCATTCAATGTCAACCTCGTCGTTGACACCCTCGCCTCGCTGGCTGGCCTGGGAGACCCCGATTCCTTCTCATTGACAGGCCTGGCTGTGGACCTGGTGGTCGACGACTTCGGGAGCATCGGGGGAGGGAATGACGGGTACGACGATGTCGCCATCGTCATCGGCGGCTCACCCGGACAACTTGCCATCTTCATCAATGATGGCACGGGGGATCTTGTCCAACAGGCGATCTACAACACGGGCAATGAGCCAAGTGCTGTCACCTCTGGTGACCTTGATGATGATGGAACAAATGACCTGGCCGTAACCAATGCCGCCGACAACACCATCATGACGTGGAGTAATCCGTCAGCTGATCCCACCGCACTCGTATTCGATGGGAGTGTCAGCACCGGGGACAACCCATCCGACATCATCTCTATCGACATCGACAATGACCTTGATGACGATCTCGTCGTGACCTGCGCAGGAGACGGGGTTCCCGACATCAATGGTAACTTCTACGGGGAGATCCGCTTCTACGAAACAACCTCCGTCAGCGCTCGAACAACGCTCCAACTCGCCCAGAACCTCGACAGCGGTGGGGCTCCCTCCGGCATCAAGCCTGGCGATGTCGATCCCGGGGGTGACAAGGATGAAGATGTGCTGGTCGGCTTCGGCGCAACCAATACGGTGGGGCAGGGACGGAATACGTCCGCCGCACTTGGAGGAGTAGCCTGGTCGATCATCGGCGACTTCCCAGTCGGCGCGTCTCCATCTGAACCACAGCCCGCCGACCTTGATGGGGACGGGTTCCTCGATGTCGTGGTATCGAATCTCGATGGCAGTTCCATTTCGCTTCTTCGCGGCACAGGATCGGGCACGTATGACACGTCCATCACGACCGTGCTTCCCTCATCCCCAACGAGCATGACACTTCTTGATCATGATCTCGATGGAGATCTCGACCTGGCGATGGTCCTGGAGAACGAGGATGGCGAGCGGGAGATACGCGTCTATCGAAATGACACCCTTCCTGGTGATGCCCTGCTCCTTACTCTTACGGATGCGCTGGATGCCGGGCTCAATCCGATCCTCGTAGGTCATGGGGACCTGAACGCAGACGGCTACGATGACCTGGTCTCCATCAGCGAAGGTGCCGCTCTGCGTGGCGATGATGGCCTGCTGAGCGTACGAACAGGTGATGACGCTGTTGCAACCTGCGAGGGCGACACCGATGCATCCGGAACGGTCGACGTGATCGACCTGCTTGCGGTGATCTCCTCCTGGGGATCCTGCCCCGGCTGCACCGAGGACATCGACGGCAATGACGCCGTCGACGTGCTTGACCTGCTTGCCGTCATCAGCGCCTGGGGAACTTGCCCCTGATCCCGCACCTGGGAATCACTCCCACCCGTTTCCTTCAAATAGCGGTGATTTCCCTTGCCCAAGGAACCCTCTCCATCGAGAATCGACTGGTGAGAGGATTTCAATGGGGAGGGAGATGATCATGCATCGAAGCATCGCATCCGCGATCGTCCTGGGCACGGCAAGCCTGTCATTCGCCGCCACGCTTGAGGTACCCGGCGACTACGCGACCATTCAATCGGCAGTCGATGCCGCGGTCGATGGAGACATCGTCAACATAGCCTCCGGCACCTATGCCGAGCAGGTGGACATTACTGGAAAGGCCATCGAGCTCAGGGGAGAGGGCAGCTCAAGCACCACCCTTGATGGAACGTCATTTGTTGGAACGATCCTCAAGGTCTCGAGCGTGAGCAGTGGAACCGCTGTTGTCCGAGACCTGGGGTTCATCAACGGCAGTGCCGTATACCCGCTGGGCCCTGATGGAGGCGGACTCTATGGCTACTACTCCAACATCGATGTCCACGACTGTTCCTTCTGGAACAACGTGGCCGAGAACTGGGGCGGCGGCCTCAACCTCTTCCAGTGCACCTCCGCCATCACGGGCTGTGAGTTCTCAGAGAATGCCACCACCCACTGGTACGACGGCGGTGGCATGGCTGTACGCCAGTCATCCATCTCGGTCACCTCATGCAACTTCACCAACAACACGGCGGTCGGGCAAGGCGGCGGCATGCTCTTCATGGCATCCGATGTCGACATTTCCAACTGCAACTTCACGAACAACCACGCAGGCAATGGAGGCGGGGGGATGTCGGCTTCCGGTGTCAGCAGTTCCGGGACGATCAACAACTGCATCTTTGAAGGCAATGACACGGGCAACTATGCGAGCAGCCTTCAGTGCTCAGGATTCACCGGATCCTTCAGCAACTGTCATTTCATGAACGGCATCAGCACGTTTGGCGGCGGCGTCATGGTCTCAGGCACCAGCTACCCCGTGTTCAACAATTGCATCTTCCATGGCAACACGAACGGGATCGGCCATGGCGGTGGCATCACCATGTCATACAACGGGCATGCCACCTTCAATGACTGCACCATTTCCGGCAATACGTCCGCCTTCGGCGGGGGCGTATGGGCGTACCAGGCGGCAGCCACGCTGGACAACTGCGAGATTGTCGGCAACACCTCCTGGGACTACTGCGGTGGCCTCGGGTTCGCCGGTCCACCCGGCTTCAATGCCACGGTCACCAACTGCTACATCCACGGCAATGTCGCCAATGGCGGCGGCGGGGGGCTGTACAACATCGGGACAAGCCCTCCGAATGTCAGTTCAACTGCCATCTGCGGCAACTCGCCCGACCAGGTCTTCGGTTCCTGGAACGACCTGGGTGACAACAATACCGACGCGAGCTGCCCGGATTGCTTTGAAGACATTGATGGCAGCGGAGCCGTGGATGTCCTGGACCTGCTGGCGGTGATCTCCCAGTGGGGTTCCTGCCCCGGCTGCCCCGAAGACATCGACGGCAATGGCGTGGTGGACATCATGGACCTTCTGGCAGTCCTGGACAACTGGGGTGGCTGCCCCTGAGCCGGCATCACACTGGATTCAAACAAGCAACGCCCGCATTCGCGGGCGTTGTTCGTGAAGCGGACAGGGCGGGATTCGAACCCGCGGTACCCCTAACGGGGTACGCCGGTTTAGCAAACCGGTACCTTCAGCCGCTCGGTCACCTGTCCGTGTGGCCTGTGTGCGGATTGTAGCAGGCCATGTCGCCCCCCGGCTCCATCAAGGGTCATCCATGACGATGAACGGGACGGGTTGGAAGCCGACTGGATATAGTAGAAAGACGCGATCGAATCCTGTGAAGGAGGAAGCCATGCCTGCAACCGTGACGGATACCGTGCTCTCGCCCATCAACATCAAGCAGTGGGTCGAGGATCACATCGACGAGTTCAAGCCACCAGTGAGCAACAAGTACCTCTACCTGGGCAAGGATTTCTTCGTAATGGTCATCGGCGGCCCCAATGCACGCAATGACTTTCACAAGACCGACTCGGAGGAGTATTTCTACCAGTTCAAGGGCGACATCTGCATCCATACCATCGAGAATGGCATCATCGTCGACCATGTCATCCACGAAGGCGAAACCTTCTTCATCCCACCGAACGTTCCCCATGCACCCCAACGTCCCCCGGGCTCCATCGGCATTGTCGTTGAACGAAATCGTCCGGCCGGCGAAACTGAGCACCAGCAGTTCTACTGTCCCAACTGCCATGAACTGGTCTGGAACGAGGAGTTCGATTGCAAGGACATCGTCGAGCATTTCAGTGCCTCCATGGAGTCCTTCTGGGCTGATGACGAACGGGCAACCTGTTCCAACTGCAAGACGCGCATCATGAAACCGGCCCCCGTGGCCAGGATCGAGACTGAACCCGACGTCCGCGTGATTCGCGAGGGCGAATGAGCCAGGGAGTACTGCGCATGCTTAAAATCGACATGCACACACACATCCTTCCACGTGACTGGCCTGACCTCCATGAGCGATACGGCTATGGTGAGTGGATCCAGTTGCGACACCATGAAGCAGGCAAGGCCGAGATGCACTCGGGCGGCACCGTCTTCCGTGTCATCGATGAGAACTGCTGGGATGTAGATACCCGCCTTCGAGACATGGAGAAGACCGGCGTTGACACGCAGGTCATCTGCACCATTCCGGTGCTGTTCTCCTACTGGGCAGAGCCCAAGGACGCCCTCGACTTCTCGCAGATACTCAATGATGACATCGCACATACGGCACGAAACCACCCGGGACGATTCATAGGCCTGGGCACCGTCCCGATGCATGACACGGACATGGCCATCAGTGAACTTGAGCGATGCGTCAACGACCTCGGCTTCCCGGGCATCCAGATAGGCTCGAATATCAATGAACGCAACCTCGACGACGACGCATTCTTTCCGGTCTTCGAAGCAGCCCAGGATCTCAACGCCTGTGTCTTTGTCCATCCCTGGAAGATGCTTGGACAGAATCGAACCAAGGACCACTGGCTGACATGGCTGGTGGGCATGCCTGCTGAGACTGCGCTGGCGATCTGCTCGCTTGCCATGGGAGGCGTACTTGAACGGCTCCCGAACCTTCGCGTCGGCTTCGCCCACGGAGGCGGCAGTTTCCCATTGACCGTCGACCGGATCGTGCATGGCTTTGAAGCCCGGCCCGATCTCTGCCAGACGCGAACCAGCACGCCTCCCAGCGAGATGCTCAAACGTATCTACGTGGATTCCGCGCTCCATGGGGAAGAGTCACTTCGTTATGTCATCAGCCGCTTTGGTGTCGACAACGTCTACCTTGGATCAGATTATCCCTTCCCACTTGGCGAGATACCCCCCGGCTCCATCATCGAGGGCATGCAGGACCTGGATGAAATCACGAAGCAGCGGCTGTTGGCTGGAACTGCGCTTGAGTTCATGGGCCTGACAGAAGACGAGTTGGGACTGCCTACTGAACAGCAGGCGACCAACGCATGACTACCGCGCACAGTGGCCTGGCTGACGAGGCACACGCCCGTCGTCTCGATGCCGAGGATCCTGTCGCATCGATGCGGGACCGGTTTGCCGTACCCCTTCAGGAAGATGGCTCCGAAGCCCTGTACCTCAGCGGCAACTCGCTTGGCCTGCTTCCCCTGGCTGCTACAGGGCACGTCAACGAAATCATGGAAGACTGGCAGCGGCTTGCCCTGGCCGGTCACCGTGATGCACGCACTCCCTGGTATTCCTACCACGAGGTCTTCAGGGACCAGGGGGCAAGGCTGGTTGGCGCCCGGCCAGGCGAGGTCGTGATGATGAACTCGCTGACAATCAACCTCCACCTGCTGCTGACGAGTTTCTACAGGCCCGAAGGCTCGCGAACGAAACTGCTCATGGAGATGCCGGCCTTTCCCTCCGACATCTACTGCCTGCAGTCGCACCTCCAGGCCCGCGGCCTTGATCCCGATGAACACCTCATCCAGGTCAGGCCGCGTGATGGCGAAAACACGATTGCAACCGAGGACATCCTCACGGCCATCAACGAGGCTGGCGATTCACTTGCGACGGTCATGATGGGGGGAGTGAACTTCCTGACCGGGCAGGTGCTTGACATGGCTGCGATCACAGAAGCAGGGCACCGAGCCGGCGCAACAGTCGGCTTCGACCTGGCCCATGCCGCCGGCAACATCCCGATGCAGTTGCATGACTGGAATGTCGACTTCGCTGCCTGGTGTTCCTACAAGTACCTCAATGCCGGACCAGGCGCAATTGCCGGCGCCTTTGTTCACGAGCGACATGCATCCGATGCCTCTGTGCCGAGGCTTGCCGGCTGGTGGGGGAATGATCCGGATACCCGGTTCCGAATGCATCTAGAAGATCGATTCGTCCCGGTGCCCACGGTTGAAAGTTGGCAGGTCAGCAATCCGCCGATCCTGTCGATGGCTCCACTTCGCGCCTCCCTTGATCTCTTTGATTCCATTGGAATGGACACGCTCCGAACACGCTCACTGAGACTTACCGGGTTCCTGCGGCAACAGTTGGAAGCAGTGCCCGGACGTCGCTATCGCATCACGACACCAGTAGAAGAACATGAACATGGCTGCCAACTTTCCATTGCCGTCGAGGGTGATGCCCAGCAGGCCTTCCATGACATCGAGGCCATGGGCGTTGTGGCCGACTTCAGGCCACCAAGCACCATCCGTGTAGCCCCCACACCTCTCTACAACACCTTCGAGGAGTGCCGTCGTTTCGCAGCACTCATGGCCGACTCCTTCGCGGACACGCCCACGTGAGCAGTGAGAGTCGAATCACGATCGTTGGTGGGGGATTGGCTGGCCCGCTCCTGGCCTGTCTGCTTGCTGATGATGGACATGATGTTGCCATCCTTGAGCAGCGTGGGGACCCACGCGCTGCAGGATATGAAGGCGGCCGGAGCATCAACCTCGCCTTGTCTGCAAGGGGCATTGAAGCTCTTGAACGAATCGGGCTGAAACAGCAGGTGCTTGACGAGGCCGTCCCCATGCGAGGTCGCATGATGCACGATCGCGAGGGGAACCAGGCCTTCTCTCCTTACAGCATCATCCCCGGCGAAGCCATCAACTCGGTGTCCAGGGGTGGCCTCAACTGCACTCTGCTGGATGCCGCGGAATCACGCCGGAACGTTCAACTGCACTTTGGCATTGAGTGCAGCATCGATGTCGACAAGGCAAGCGTCACCTGGACGAACTCCGATGGAACGAGCGGCTCCCGGGATGCGGACCTTATCGTGGGTGCAGATGGCGCTGGTTCGGCTGTTCGAGAAGCCATGCGTGCTCATGGCTCGATCGAAGCGTACACCGACTTCATAGACAGTGGGTACAAGGAACTATCGATTCCGCCCGGCCAAGGTGGTTCATTCCAACTTGAGAACGACGCACTCCACATCTGGCCACGCGGACGGTACATGATGATTGCCCTGCCCAATGCAGATGGCTCATTCACCTGCACCTGCTTCTGGCCACTTGAAGGCGAAGCGAGCTTCGATGAGGTATCTACGCCGGATGCAGCCATGGACTTCTTCCAAGCCCACTTTTCCGACGCCGTTCCATTGATGCCCGACCTCCTCGACGAGTACCAGTCCAACCCGGTCGGGCCGCTTGGCACGGTCCGATGCTCCTCCTATCACCATGGATCCACAACTGTCCTCGTGGGTGATGCAGCCCACGCCATCGTGCCCTTCTTCGGGCAGGGAATGAATGCCGCCTTCCAGGACTGCCTTCGTCTTACCGATTCGCTCCGGACACATGACGGCTTGCCAGATGCCCTCGCAGAGTACGACCGGACACAGCGTCCCGATGGCGAAGCCATTGCCGAGTTCTCGCTGGAGAACTTCGTTGAAATGCGTGACAAGACCGCCTCCGGGCTGTTCCGTTTCAAGCAGCGGATGCGGAAACGACTCAATCGCATGTTCCCGAAGCTCTATGTTCCTCGTTACAACCTCGTGTCCTTCACGACCATCCCCTATGCAAAGGTCAAGAGGCATGCCATTGCTCGACAACTCTGGCTGGTCGGTGTCCTCCTGGGCCTCGTCGTTGTCGTGAAACTGATCAGCCTCGTGATACGAGGTACCATCTGAGCATTCCCATGAGCGATGCAACAAACACAACCGGATTGAACTACGCGACCTATCTCGGGCTCGAAGGCCTGCTTGGCCTTCAGCAGCCCAGGTCGAACCCCGCGGAACACGACGAGACGCTGTTCATCATCATCCACCAGGTCCATGAACTCTGGTTCAAGCAGATGCTGCATGAACTGGACCTTGCCGGGAACCAGCTCCGCAATGGGGACCTCTGGGGAGTCGTTGCCTCCCTGAAACGAGTCCGCATGATTCTCAAGACGCTGGTAGGCCAGGTAGACATCCTCGAAACCATGACCCCTGAATCCTTCGAATCCTTCAGGAACAGGCTGGACACGTCTTCCGGGTTCCAGTCGATGCAGTTCCGTGAACTGGAGTTCAAGCTGGGCCTGAAGCGTGCCGCAGTTCTCGAGTACATGCCCGAACACCTCCATGGCCGCGATGCCGCCCTGGAAAGGTTCAATGCACCCTCACTCGTGGATGACTTTCACAAGTTCCTCGTCACCCAGGGCGTTGCTGTGCCCTCCGAAATCCTTGAACGAGACACTTCAACCCCGAATGAACCATCCGAGGAAGTGGAGAACCTTCTCGAGGAACTTGCACGGACGCGTCCCGACATGAACATGCTCTTCGAAACGATGCTCGACATCGACGAGGGCTTGCAGGAATGGCGATATCGGCACGTGCAGCTTGTTCGCCGGACCATCGGGGACAAGACTGGCACCGGCGGATCGCCCGGCGTTGAGTACCTGAAGAAAACGGTCTACGAGCCCGCCTTTCCCGATCTCTGGGCCATACGCGCAAGGTTCTGAATCGGCATGAGCGGCGACAGACTCATCGACATCACGCATGACATTGTTCCTGGATCGACCGCTGTCTGGCCCGGCGATACTCCACCGACGCGTGAAGTACTCATGCATCTTGACAATGGCGACACCGTCACACTCTCGACGCTCCACAGCACGGTCCACCTGGGCACCCATGCCGATGGACCATGTCACTATGGCTCCGGGCAGGCTGGAGTAGGGGAGATGTCACTTGACCACTACGTCGGACCCTGCCGCGTCATCGAGGTATCCGTGGAACCACGGAGCCGAGTCACCATCGAGGATCTCGGGGATGCCCCGATCGACACGCCCAGGATTCTCATTAATACGAATACCTTCCAATCCATCGAGGGCTTCAATGAAGACTTTGCGGCACTTGATCCAGGACTCATCGATCACCTTGCCGAACAGGGTGTGATGACCATCGGCCTTGACAGCCCAAGCGTCGACATCATCGACTCAAAGGATCTTCCTGCGCATACCCAATGCCTGGCTCATGGCATGGCCATCCTTGAAACTCTGAAGCTTTCCGGGGTCGAGCCAGGCCTCTATGAACTTCTTGCCCAACCGCTGAAACTCATGGGCTTCGATGGCTCACCAATCCGCGCCGTACTCCGCAGAATGGGCTGATTACCGGCTGGCGGGTCTCCAATGAACAAGGAGCCTGAATTTCCTTGACTTTCATGCCTGTGACTGTCAACGTCGGTTGATATGGAACGCGTGTGGGCATATTTCGGGGCCTTCGGCGTGCTGTTGTGTTCTCAGGCGATGGCAGCCGTTTCATTTGAGCCTCTTCGACAATACGAAACGGGCTATGCCTCCACCGGCATATTCGCCGCCGATCTTGATGGAGATGGAGACGTCGACCTGGCGGTCTCGAACCGAGGCACGAGCGACATCACCATTCTCTACAACAACGGCCTTTCCCTATTTTCAACCAGCACTGCATTCGAAACGGGAGAGGGCCCCCGGTACGTCGATGGTGGAGATTTTGATGGTGATGGCGATATCGATCTGTGCAGTCCCGACTACCACGGCCTCACAACAAGCGTTCTCAGGAACAATGGCGATGGCTCCTTTGAACCCTGGCATGCCTACCTAATGGGGAAGCCCGCGTTCCTCTGGACCGACGACCTGGACAGCGACGGGCACGAGGACATCATTGTGCTCGACTGGGACATCGACTCTGACCCGCCGAGCCAGAATCCGGCAAAGTTCGTCCCGCTCTTCAATGACGGGGAGGGCAACTTCACCCCGGGCGATCATGCCATGATCGGCGTACAGCCCCGTGGCGGCGCGTCAGCCGACTTGAATGGAGATGGAATCAAGGACGCCATCACGGCCAACCTGGCCTCAAACTCCTTCTCCGTCATCCTCGGACTGGGGAAGAGGCAATGGGCCGATGGAATCGAGATCCAGGTCAACGGCGGCCCCCGATACGTGACGCTTGGGGACTTCGACGATGACGGAGACATCGACTTCGTCGGCATCGACAAGACATACAGCAAGCTCTGGGTGTTTCACAACGATGGACACGCGAACTTCACTCTTGCCGCAACATCCGCCACGAACAACAACCCTCATTCGATCGCCAATGCAGACATGGACGGAGACGGAGATCTTGACCTGGTCGTGACCCATGTAAGTTCCGCCCAGTCACTGGTCTTCTTCAACAACGGCCAAGGATTCTTCCCGACCACGCAGGTCGTCTACATGTACACGGGGCCGGCCGAGGTGAAGATCGCCGATGTCAATGGAGATGGTGATCCGGATATCGTTTCCGCGAACGTCAACCTCGCAACAAAGGGGGCCAGCGTCGTTCTCCAGGGCGAATGCGATGGATTCGACTGCAACGGGAACGGCATCGGGGATGAATGCGACCTGCCCGACTGCAATTGGAATCTCATTCCGGATGAATGTGACATCGAGGAGGGCGACTCTGCCGACGTCGACTCCAATGGCATTCCCGATGAATGCCAGGATGACTGCAACGACAACGGCGTGCCTGACAGCCATGACATCGTGATAGGCACAAGTGAAGACTGCAATGGAAATTCGATTCCGGATGAATGTGACTGGGAGGATCCCGGGGATTGCGACGGCGACGGCATCATCAACGGCTGCGAGGCGGATCAGAACAATGACAACCTCCCGGATGACTGCCAGTGCCTCGAAGATCTCGATGGGAACGCCGAAGTCGATGTGCTCGACCTGCTGATGATCATCAGCGAATGGGGGCCTTCGCACTCACCAGCCGATCTGAATTACGACGGAACTGTTGATGTCCTCGACCTTCTGATCATTCTTGACTCGTGGGGTGAATGCGAGATGTTCCTTCCTAATATTCGCGGAGCCTGCTGCCTGAGCAACGGGTTCTGCCAGTACCTCCACGCCATCTCCTGTGAGATCAATGGCGGCGAATACATGGGCGATGAAATCCCCTGTGACAAGGCCGAGTGCGACTGATGTTCGCCATGTATGCTGTCCTGAAGCAAGGAGCGCAGCATGCTGACCATCACCAAGGACCTCATTCTCCCCGCAACCGTCACGGGCTCCTGGCCACGACCGCGATGGTTCGACCAGAGCATGTGGGGGAAACCCCTCGACACCTGCATGATGGATACTCGTTTCCGCGAGAAGTTCACCGACGCCATGACGACGGTTGTCGCCGATGAACAGCGGGCAGGCCTGGATGTCGTCACCCATGGCGATCTCCACTGCGATGACGACATGGCCGGGCGATCCTGGCACCACTACCCGCTGCAGAGGTGGGAGGGACTCGAGGGTGACTACCTCCAGTCCGATGAGACACGATCTCCCTGGCTCCGGTATCCCCCGGGATCACTGCTGAACGAAATCTACACCGGCTGGCGATGGCCTCGCGTGGTCGACAAGATCCAGCACAGACCTCTTGACTACGCCAAGATCTGGCGCATCGCCCAGTCACGCAGCAGCAAGCCCGTCAAGTTCGGCACGTGTTGTTCACAAGTGATGGGGCTCTTTCTCGACCTCTATACGGACAAGTACACCGATCACCGCCAGGTCATCTGGGACATGGCGGAAGCCATGAACAAGGAACTCCTGTCACTTCGCGATGCCGGCTGCACATGCATCCAGATCGAGGAGCCGACGATCCACTTCTGGTCCAATACCTATGGCGCCAAGAGCGAAGAAGTAAAATTCATGGTCGAAGCCTTCAAGAGGGAAGTACAAGGCCTAGAGGACGTCGAACTCTGGATCCATACCTGCTGGGGAAACCCGAACATGCAACGTGTCATCGACAATGACAGCTACCGGGAATCCTTCGACCTGTACATGCATGAGTTGCCTGGTGATGTCTGGACAGTCGAAATGACTGACCGGGACTTCAGGGAGATCGAGCTCTTCGGCTCGATGAAAGGCCGGCTGCCGAAGAAAGTCGCCGTCGGCGTCGTGAGCCATCGGTCGCTGCAGGTCGATACTCCAGAGGACGTCGCCACGCGGGTCCGTACCGCACTCAAACACATTGATGCGGAGCAACTGATCCTTTCGACCGACTGCGGCTTTGGCCGACAGGGATGCAACAGGGACATCGCCTTCTTCAAGAGTGCAGCCATCGCACAGGCCAGGGACATCGTCCGCGGGGAACTTGGCATCGAGCCCGGCGGCTGCCCGGCAGCCGATCCGCTATTGCAGACCGACATCGTCCCGGCAATCCCAGACAGGTAGATGCCCGCTTCAGCGCACCTTGTAGTCAAACTCCTTCCGCAAACCGAGAAAGAGCAACAGCGTTGCAGCGGTGACGAAGGTGTACAACATCCACATCGGCCAGGCAGTCGCTGAATGCAACAACGACGCTACTGCACTGAATACCGCGCTGACAATGATGAACAGGCCACTGACGAGCGCGTTGGCGCTCCCGCCGGAATCCTGGAATCGACCCAGGCACTTCGAGTAGCCGCTGGGCATGATCATCGACATCAGGAAGTAGATGATCCCCGCCGGAATCACCAATGCAAGGACGCTGAAGACACCCGAGAGATCCAGGAAGATCATCAGGACGCTGATAAGCATCGAGATCCCTGCCGCCATGGTGATGATGTTGATTGCCTTCACGTGCGGACTGATGATTCGGTTGAAGAAGTTTCCGGCCAGCCACATGCTGCCAAGCACAAATTGCATGTGACCGTAAAAGATCGGGTTGTGCCCGAGGTCGTTCTGCACGTAAAAAGGAGCCAACACCTCGAAGCCGTACATCACCGAGATCAGGCATGCCATGCCCACGGCGGTCAGAACGTAGACGCGATCCGCCAGCATCTTTCGATAGATTCCGAATGCCTTGATGAAACGGCGATCGGGAGATTTCACCCGCGTCTCAGGCAGTACGAGCATCACGACAAGTACCACGATGGCACCCCAGCCTGCCAGGAACCAGAATGACGCCGTCCACCCAAACCATGCCTGGAGGTATCCACCCAGCGCTGGTGAGAGCACCGGGCCTGTTGCCCAGGCGATGGTCATCCAGTTTGCCGCCTTGGCGCGATCCGCCCCCTCGTAGCAATCTGCAACGATGGCTCGCGCCCCGACCGCTGATGTTGCCGCAAAAAGACCCTGAACCGCTCGCAGCATGATCACTACCCACAGCGGCGGTGCCAAAGCGATGCCTATGGAGGCAAGAACGAAGATGGACGTACTCAGCAACGCTGGGAGGCGCCGACCGAACGTGTCCGTCAGCGGGCCGGCAATGATCTGCCCGATTCCGTAAAACGCCATGAACACCAACAGCGTGGACTGGATTGCGAATCGGGAGGCAGAAAATGCATTCTCCATCGCCGGCAGGGAAGGGATGTAGATATCGATGGCTGCCCCAGCAAGGGGGAGCATGATCAGCATCGAGAAGAAGGCTCGTTTGCGTTGTGTGACGCTCAGGTGATCGCCATGAGCCATGCCATGTTCCTTATTCAACCGGACATGCAGGCGACAGCCTTCATCTCGACCGCAATGGGCGTGGGAAGGCTGTTGATCTCGATGGTGGTTCGCGTCGGGTTCGGATTTCCTTCACCCGCGAAGTACTCTGAATAGACCCTGTTGTACGTCTCGAAATCACGTTCCATGTTCGTCAAGAACACGAGGACATCCGCCAGACAGTCCCACGAGGCGCCGGCATCCTCGAGCACGGTTCGGACATTCTCGAAACAGGAACGACACTGGGCCTCTATGTCCACAGCGAGCACCTTGCCGTCTTCATCAAGAGTGACTCCTGGTATGTCGGATGACCCACGGCTCCTTGGGCCGACGCCGGACAGGAAGAGCAGGTTCCCTACGCGCTTGGCATGTGGATAGGAACCCACCGGTTCCGGGGCACGACTTGAATGATGATCCTCGACGTTTGTCATGTCGCACTCCTTGCCTGGCAGATTGTCTTGGGCTCGGTGAAGAACCGCATGGCTTCTTCGCCGCCTTCCCGGCCTACTCCACTGTGCTTGACGCCTCCGAAGGGTACACGCAGGTCACGGAGCAACCAGCAGTTGACCCAGACTGTTCCGGCCTCGATACGCTCCGACACCCGCCGTGCACGGGCCTCATCCCTGGTCCACAGTGAAGCAGACAGGCCATACCTGGTGGCGTTGGCCATGTCGATGGCCTCTTCCTCCTCATCGAAGGGCGAGATGGTCACGACGGGGCCGAAGATTTCCTCCATGTTCGTCTTCGCCTCCATGTCCAACCCGGTGATGACCGTTGGTTCATAGAAATAACCGTTCTCGCAGCGATCCGGCAGGCTGGCGGGACAACGACCTCCGCAAAGCACTTCTCCACCTTCCTCGCGTGCACGGTCGACACAGGATGCGACCTTGTCCCTATGCGACGAGGAGATAAGCGCGCCTTGCTGCGTCGATTCATCAAGTGGATCACCGATCTTCAGGTTCCGTGCCCCCTCGACAAGCGATTCAATGACCCGCTCCTGGATGGAACGGTGCACGAGAATACGTGAACCACAGAGACAGATCTGCCCCTGGTTGGCAAACGAGGATCGCAGGCTGGTCGCCATGGCAGATTCAAGATCGGCATCCTCAAAAAGAATGTTGGGATTCTTGCCCCCGAGTTCCAACGAGAGTTTCTTGAAATGTGGAGCTGCAGTTTCCGCGATGTGTGCCCCCGTCGATGTTCCGCCTGTGAAGGAAATGGCCTTGATGCGAGGATGCGAGACGATCGCCTCCCCAGCGGAAGGACCGGTTCCGTGAACTATGTTGAGTACACCAGCCGGAAACCCGGCTTCGATGGACAACTCACCAAGTCGAGCAGCTGTTACCGGGGTCAACTCTGATGGCTTGGCAACCACCGTGTTGCCCGCTGCAAGTGCCGGAGCGATCTTCCATGTAAGGAGGTAGAGCGGGAGATTCCATGGTGAGATGAGAC
>Ga0315339_1002158_pt1 | contig 15415 bp, 15 predicted proteins | sample ASW17metaG_FD_204514 | JGI IMG/M metagenome (GOLD analysis project Ga0315339, IMG submission 204514) | Ammonia-oxidizing marine archaeal communities from Pacific Ocean, United States - ASW #17 | ecosystem: Environmental > Aquatic > Marine > Oceanic | place: USA: California | collected 2016-12-05
CCGCTCGCGGATCCAGCCTTCGAGCATGCGGTTGACCTGACCCATGGCCTCGGCCACGTCGCCGCTAGAATCATCACTGCGCTTTATTTTAAGCTCAGGATAAATTGTTACACGAAAATGGCACCCCGTGATCCGTTCGGTGCGCACCGGCCAAATCGGCAAATCATATTTAAGGGCCAGTTGTGCCAGGGCCGGCGCTGTCATGGCATCACGACCAAAGAACGGTACGGCAATACCGTCATTCATTTTCTGATCGACTAGCATAGCGGTATAGCCGCCCTGCCTGACGTGACGCACCATTTCGCGTGCGCCGGAAGCACCCTTGGCAATTGCGTTCTCGGTAATACCTTCACCGCGTGCGCGGCAGATTAGGCGGTCCACATAGGGGTTGTTGGGTGCCCGGTAGACAAAGGCGATGGGAATGCTGGATTGAACTAGCGGTAGGCCAGAGATTTCCCAATTGGCAATATGGCCGGTAAAAAAGAGCGCACCATGCGGCAGCTTTTTAATGGTTTCAAGATGCTCTTGGCCGATCACTTCCATGCGCCCGCCCGGCTCAAAAGCGCGAAATTTCTTGAGGTGGGGGTATTCGCCGACGATCCGCCCTAAATTACGCCACATCTCAGATAGGGCGCGCTTGGTTTCGAAGGGAGATAGCTCCGGCATAGCGCGCGATAGATTTTTTTGTGCGCGGGCATGTACCGGCAATAAGGGTCCCAATATCGCAGCAACCGTGCCGACCATCAAAGATGAGAGCGGCAGCGGCAAAAGTCGGAACAGGGCAAACAAGGCGCTGACGCAGGCGCCTTCCACGTTATAACGCAGGCGCTTAATCATTGTAAGTTGCCCGAGAAATACTAGCGAATGCCGGCTCCAGTACCTTATGTACTGCGTCGGGATCCTGCCATTCGAGACGGACAACAACCGGTTGCACCATGGGCTTGACCTCCTCCGACAGGCGCACCCAATCTTTCTCCGTGGTGACGGTAATGGCACCCTGAGCACCGGCATTTTCGATCAAATCCATGATTTCATCTGGCGAATAGCGGTGATGATCAGGAAATGGCACGCGCCCGATCACCTTGCAACCGATGGCTTCTAGGGTGTGGAAAAATTTCTCCGGTCGGCCAATTCCAGCAAAGGCAAAGACAGCGCGTTCACGTAATTTATGCGCTTGCAGAGATGGTGTGATCTCGGCGCGCAACAGCGGCAGAGAATAGGGCGCCAATATGTTGCACACGTCGACTTCGTCCGGCCCAACCAAGACAACCGCGTCGGCTTGCGCCAACCCGCGCGCTATTGATTCGCGCAAGGGGCCGGCGGGTATTTGCCGGCCATTGCCGAAGCCGAAGCCACCATCGATAACGATCAGCGAGATGTCTTTGACCAAAGACCGATTCTGCAAACCATCATCCATGATGATGATCTCGGCGCCGTCGGCGATCGCCGCCCTGGCACCGGCTGGGCGATCACGCGATAGCCAGGTTGGAGCCCGGCGCGCGAGCAGCAGCGGTTCATCGCCCACTTTGCGAGCGCTGTGTTGTTTCGGATCAATGCGCAACGGCCCGTGCTCCGAGCCGCCATAGCCGCGGGTAAGAAAATGCGCCGTGTGGCCGCCTTCACGTATGAGCTTGGCCACGGCCATCGCGGTTGGTGTTTTGCCGGCGCCGCCGGCGATCAGATTGCCAACGCAGATTACCGGCACGTTAGCCTGCTGTGGCGTGATACTAGCGCGCTGCATTTGGCTGAGCACACTATAGCTCCAGGCGACGGGCGCCAGTAGGTTTGCCGTTGCGCCGCCCTTGCCGGGGCTCCAGAATTTAGGTGTGCGCATGGGTCAGCTCTTCAGTCTGTGCAAGTAAACGCATGATTTCATTCAACGCTGTGGCGCTAGCGCCGCCGAGTGCGCGGGCGCTGGTTTTTGCGGCGGCGGCTTGCGTTTGGCGCAGCGCCGGATTTTGCAACAGGAGCTCCAGGGCCTCGGCGAGGGCCTCGGCGCTATTGATACGCGTGAGCGCGTTGGCTTTGGTGAGGGTGGTGCAGGCGTCTTCAAAATTGCGCATGTCGGGACCGGCCAGCAGGGCGTTATTCAGCAGAGCCGGTTCAACCGGGTTATGGCCGCCATGGCTGGCCAGCGAGCCAGCAATAAAGACCGTTCCTGCCACCCGGTAAAGGACGCCCATCTCTCCCAGCGTGTCGGCAATATAGATATCCGTCTCTGCCGTGATCGTTTCATCTCGGCTGCGCATCGCCACATTGAGACCGCGTCTGCGCAACATCTCGACAATCTCCGCCGTGCGCACCGGATGGCGCGGGGCAATCAAGGTGAGGAGGTTGGGGATTTTTCCGGCAAGTGTGGCATGGGCTTCCGCCGCTGCCAGTTCGTCGCCCGGGTGGGTACTGGCCGCGAGCCAATGGGGTCGGTCGCCGATGGCCGCTTTGAGAAATTTCAGAGCGGTGGAATCCACCGCAAGCAGCGGCGCGTCATATTTGATGTTGCCGCCAAGGGTGACGCAGTGCGCGCCGAGCGCTTGTAGCCGTGCGCCGTCTGTATTGCTTTGCGCGAGGATAGCTGAGAAGGCGCCGAGCAATGGTGTAATCAGGCGCGGCATCCTACGCCAGTGCTGGGCCGAGCGCTCTGACATGCGGGCGTTGACCATGATCATCGGGATGTCCCGCGCCGCTGTGCTTAACACCAGATTGGGCCATAACTCAGATTCGACCCATAGGGCTGCATCGGGGTGCCAATGATTAAGAAATCGACGGACGGCTGCGGGACGGTCAATCGGTACATATTGATGGACCATGCCCATCTTTAAGCGGCTTTCAAGAATCTGTGCCGAGGTGACGGTGCCAGAAGTGATCAGCACCGATAGGCCCTCCGCCACCAGGTATTCGGCCAGCGGCAATACCGCCAGCGCTTCGCCGACACTGGCGCCATGTGCCCATACTAACCGCCCCTCGGGCCGTGCTTGCCCAGCATGGCCAAAGCGTTCGGTAAAACGCGTCGTATCTTCCTTACCCTGTTTGCGTCGACGCGCCAGCCACAGATTGATTGCCGGCCCGGCAAGTTGGCTGATACCGCGATAGAGCGCCGGTGTGGCGAGAGCACCAATCATGTTTGAGCTATCTCAGTCGGCAAAACTACAGGGACGCCAACGCGTTTATCGGCAGCTTCGGTAAGTGCGTTGAGGCTTTGCTCTAATTCCAGGCGCGCCGCCTCTAGCGCCGCTTCATCGGCGTCGCGGGCGACATAAATTGGTTCGCCCCAAAGATAGATGCCGCGGCTAAACGGTAGCGCTATAACGAACCGATCCCAACTTGAGGCGAGCTTGCAGCGCGAGACGGCGTAGGTTACTGGGATGATGGGTACGCCGGAAAGGCGGGCGAGGAGAATAATACCAGCCTGCGCCCGCATGCGCGGCCCGCGCGGCCCGTCCGGTGTGATGGCGACATTCTGGCCGTCCTGGATCGCTGTCAGCATGACCCTGAGCGCCTTTGAACCGCCGCGCGAGGTCGAGCCACGAATGGTACCGACGCCAAAATGATGCACCGTGCGGGCGATCATTTCGCCGTCTCTATGATGGGAGACCATGACATTGATCGGCCCACGATTGCGCCAGCCAGTCGGCGCCATCAGCAAGCGGCCATGCCAGAAGGCGGCGATAAAAGGCTGCCCTTCCTGGTTCATTTGATTTGCCGGCGCGCGCCCCTCTTCACGCCAGCGCCCAGTGATATAAACTAGGCGAATATAATTGGCCGCGACCCAGCAAATGCAGGTCTGAAAAGCGGACGAGCGCATCAGGCGCTTAAGCACGGTCAATCTTCCGCGCCGTCGATGCTAGCTTCAACCACTCCGCTCGGCGGCATAATTTCAAGCGAATAGAGCCGGGCATAGGCACCTTTTTTGGCTAGCAGTGCCTGGTGCGAGCCTGATTCGGCCACTCGCCCGTCTTTGATAAAATAGATGATGTCGGCGTCCTGCACAGTAGTTAGCCGGTGGGCGATAACCAAGGTGGTACGACTCTGCATAAGCTGGCGCAGGCTTTGCTGAATTTGCCGCTCGGTTTCCGGGTCAAGCGCCGAGGTCGCTTCATCGAGCAGCAAAATCGGCGCGTCCTTTAACATGGCACGGGCGATGGAAAGGCGTTGGCGCTGGCCGCCGGAGAGCTTGGCGCCATGCTCGCCGATCAGCGTGTTATAACCTTCTGGCAATTCCGTGATAAAGGCATGTGCGTCGGCACTCTTTGCGGCGGCAATGATTTCCACCTCGCTTGCAGCGGGGCGGCCATAAGCGATATTTGCCCGTATGCTATCATCGAACAATACTGTTTCCTGGCTTACTAGTCCGATGGCATTGCGAAGTGATGTAAGATTAACGGCGCGTACATCGGTGCTGTCGATGGTTACTTGGCCTGCATCGGTGTCATAAAATCGCGGCAGCAAATTGAGAATAGTTGATTTCCCCGACCCCGATGGGCCGACCAGTGCTACCGTGCGCCCCGCCGGCACGCTGAGCGAAACGCCGCGTAATGCCGCCGTACCAGTGTCGTAGCTAAACGAGACATCGTTGAAGGTAATTTTGCCACCATTTATGGCGAGGGCCGGCGCATCGGGATCAGATGTAATATTAGGTTCGGTGTCGAGAACATCAAAAACGCGCTGCGTTGCTGCCAAGCCTTCTTGCAAATTGGTATTGATGTTGGCAAGGGACTTTAACGGCTTATAGGACATCAGCATGGCGGTGATAAAAGCAAAAAATTCACCTGGCGTCAGCATTCCCTCGATTACCTGCCAGCCGCCATAAAGAATAACCAGCGCGATAAACACACCGCCTAAGCCTTCCATAATAGGCGCGACAATGGCGCGAGTGCGGAGCGCCTTGAATATAATTCGGAAGACACTTTCGATCAGACTTTCGGTGCGTTCAGATTCGAACGCTTCCATATTGTAGGCCTTGATGTGGCGTACACCGTGAAAGGCCTCGTTAAGCCGTGCGGTAAAGTTGCCCAATTCATCCAATGCCGATGTCGATATTTTGCGCATTCGCCGGCCGATGCGAATGATCGGATAAACCGCAATTGGAAAGACGACAAATGCCAACAGCGCCAATTTCCAGTCCATCGAGAACATCACCGCGACGAGGAAAACGAGCGAGAGAGAATCTTTGACCAAGCCGGTCAGTGTGTTAGCCAGGGCATTGCGCATCAAATTGATATCGTTGGTCATGCGTGAGACCAATTTACCAGACGCGGTTTCATGAAAAAACGCGAGATCGAAGCGAATCACATGACCGAACAATTTAGTCTGTAAATCGGCGATAATGCGCAGGCCGACAAAGCCCATAAGTACCACTTGGCCGTAGGCTGTTGCACTCTTCACCACGGTTACAATAATGACCAAGACCGGCACGAGGATCAGCATGTCACGGTCATGGCTGAAGAATATATCGTCGAGCACCGGCTTCATAAGATAGGCCAGTATTGCATCACCACTAGCAGCGACAATCATAAAGAGTATTGCTAGCAGCAAGGGCCACAAATAGGGGCGCGTATATTGGCGCACCAGACGCATGATTAGGGCACGAGTGCTCTGGGCGCGAATTTCGAATTTTTTGTTGGTCACCGGTTTGTTGGCCTTCAGCGGAATTCAATCCTAAGCGCTTGAATCTAACCGTGATTTATATCACGATAGATGGAATGCTAACAATCGCTAGCAATAGAGGCGCCGAACGCACCGCTCATTTTTCCGCCCATTCCTGTAGCTCTTCTATCAATGCCGCATGGAGATGACCGTTGCTTGCCAGGCTGGTTGGGTGAAGCGGGCGCTCCTGGTTAAAAATAAACGGCTTACCGCCGATGCTGCTGACTTGGCCACCGGCTTCGGTGACCAGTAGGCAGCCGGCACAGATGTCCCAATCGGCTTTGGGCCAGGCGCTGGCGGTGGCATCGAAGCGCCCGGCGGCGACCAGGGCCAGCTTGTAGGCGATTGAGCTCATAGCGTGCACATTGTCCGCCCCAAAGCGCTCCGGCCAGCCCGCTTCGCGGTGTTCGGAGCGACTGGCGAGAATGCTTAACCCCTTACTTTGGCTGTTGTCCGTGACTGATATTTTAGCGCCGTTGAGATAGGCACCACCCCTCCGCACAGCCTCGAACATTTCATCCTGGGCTGGGTTGAACACGACGCCGAGGAGCGCTGCGCCGTCTTCGATCAGGGCGACGGAGACAGCGAATTCCGGCACGCCGTTGAGGTAGCTGTTGGTGCCGTCAATCGGATCGACCACCCAAATACGGCGCCGCGTCAGCCGCTCATCGGTGTCTTCAGATTCTTCGGACAGCCAGCCATAGTCAGGCCGCGCTGCCATCAGCCGATCGCGCAGCACATCATTAGTTTCGATATCCGCTTCGCAAACTGGGTGATATTTACTCTTGCGCCATATTTTTTGCTCGGTCTGGAAGCGCTTCTGGGCGCAGGCACCGGCTTCGCGCACGGCTTGCACGAGTAATTCGTGATCGGCGCCACCGCGCTCAATTTGGCCGCCGCTCACGAGCCGGCGACGGTCATGCCATCGACCCGCACCGTCGGCGCATCGATGCCATAGCGAAAATTGAGATCATTGGCTGGTATGAGATGAGTGAACATGTCTTTCAGATTACCAGCAATTGTTAGTTCGCTCACCGGCCAAGCGATCTCGCCCTTGTCGATCCAGAAGCCGGCGGCGCCGCGACTGTAATCGCCGGTCACTCCGTTGATTCCCATGCCAATCAGTTCGGTCACATAGAGGCCGCTCTCAATATCGCCGATCAGTTCTGCGGGACTGGTTGCGCCGGCCTCGAGATAGAGGTTGGTGGGCCCTGGTGAGGGCGGTCCGCCGATGCCGCGCGACGCATGCCCGGTGGAGCTAAGTTTAAGCTGGCGGGCCGAGCGTGAATCGAGCAACCAGGTAGTAAGGATGCCATCTTCGATGATCTTGCGCGCTTTCGTCTGAGCGCCCTCGCCGTCGAACGGGCGTGAACGTGGGCCGCGTTTGCGGTGCGGATCATCAACCACATTGAGGTCGGGGGAAAAAATCAATTGGTTGAGCTGGTCTTTCAGGAAGCTGGTACCGCGTGCTACTGAAGCGCCAGAAATGGCGCCGGAGAGGTGTTGGATCAAGCCGCCTGAGACGCGCGGGTCGTAGACCACGGGCACTTGGCCGGAATTCGCCTTTTTTGGATTGAGCCGGCGCACTGCCCCTTTGCCAGCATTCTTACCAATTTCTTCGGGGCTCGCGAGGTCCTCCTCGAAACAGGCGGAAGTCCAATCATAATCGCGCTCCATGCCGGTATCTTCGCCGGCGAGTACCGAGGCGCTGAAGGAAAAATTCGATTTTTCATAGCCGCCGGAAAAGCCAGAGCTGGTTGCTAGCACCACCTGGCTGCGACTCCAGCCGGCATCACCGCCTTCTGAATTGGTGACGCCGGGCACGGCGCGGGCGGCATCCTCGGCGCGCTTGGCCCATTCGATCAATTGCGCCGGTTCGGGCTCGCGGTTGTCGACCAAATCAAGATCTGGCCATTCGCGCGCTAATTGCCCAGGCGCAATAAGGCCGCAATAAGGGTCTTCTGGCACGGCGCGCGCCATGGCGAGGGCTCGAGTAACTGCTTCATCGAGCGCATCCTCAGCAAAATCTGTGGTCGAGACCATGGCCTGTTGATGGCCGAGAAATACCCGTAAGCCTAAATCACGCCCTTCCGAGCGCTCCAAATCTTCAGCCTTGCCCAGACGGTAGCTGGCGCTGAGTGAGACGCCATTGACGACCAAGGCATCAGCCGCATCGGCGCCGGCCTTTTTGGCCTTCTCTAGAAGGGCAGCAAGCATTGCGGAGGGTTCGCTGATCGCGCTCATGACATCGGCCTGAATAATTGAAATATAATATTTTGGCTAGGCGCCCAGCCTCGGCTCGGCGCCTAGTTACTCGTCCGCTTACATATATAGTGTCGCTTGCCTGCCTGCGCCAGTAGCGTTACGCCGAATCTAGCAATCCTTCGGTCCGCATCCAGGTGACGAGATCGGCAAACATGTCGCGCAAAGCCACCGGTTTGAAGTCAAGTTCTTTTATCGCCTTGGAACAATCGATCAATTGATTTAGCGACATCAGGTTGAACATTTCGGGCGTCATGCCGGGATCGCGCAGGAAAGAGCCCTCGGGCGCCCGGCCGCCGACCAATCTGGCTACCATCGCACCGACCTCAGCAAAGCTTGCCTGGGCGCCAGCCAATAGATATTTCTCGCCGCGCCGGCCTTTCTCAAATGCAGCAATATGGGCGCGCGCGACCTCTTCCACATGGCAAAAGGCGGCGCCGCCGGTGCCAACGGTGTCTAGCTTTGCCGCAGCAACGGCCTGAACAAACGGGCCCCAAACAATACCGTCATACGGCCCGACCACATTGGCCGGATTGACCACCACCACGTCAAGGTCATGTTCTAGCCCTTTCAGGGCTTCGTCCTCGGCCAATTTTTTGGTGCGGAAATAATTAATTGGAATATCGTAAACATTGCTATGAGAATTTTCGTTGATTTCGATATTATCCTGCAAGCCCCAACTGGCGCCAGACGAGGTGTGAATGAAGCGTAGCGACTTTTTGCTGATGGCGCAGGCCACCATGTTGCGGGTGCCGACGATGTTATCATCATTCTGCGCCGGGTCACCGGCAGCATCGAAACTGACATTGCCGGCTACATGAAACACTGCGTCCGTCCCTTCGGGCATTGCAGCATCGAGCGAAGCGGGATCAGTGATATCGCCAATGACACGCTCAGCGGAAAAGCGCGATAGGTAAGCAAGGTTGGAGCTTTCCCGGTGCAGGGCGGTAACCCGCCACCCGGCGCGGATTAATTGATCGACCAGATTGACGCCGATAAATCCCGAGGCGCCGGTGACGAATGCAGTTTTTACCGCCACATTAATCTCCGCTACCATTGAGATTTTCGGCAAGCGCCGCATGAAGGGGTTGGAGATGCTTGCCAAAGCATTGCCAGTCGCTGATCTCATTTCTGTTAAACTTGGGAAGTGCCGCTGTTACTTTGAAGCCGCAGTCCGAATGGACGGCCAGTTGCACTGCGCTGGTAGCGCTGTCTTTGACCAGGGCCTCATATTGGACCATTAGAATATGATCTCCATAAAGGCGGCGCCAAATTTTGATTTGCCTAATATTTGCTGTATGGCGCCAAGATTATTAGGCACTTCAACGGCATTGGGCGCGATGTCCAAGACCGGTTTGTAACATCGGATGGCATTAGTATGAAGCTTTTGCGCGACGCGTACACTATCCAACAGGCGCCATGCCATGACATCCTCGGGCGTTGGTTTGAGCGCTTCCAGGCAGAGCCCTGCTGCGTTTTCCGGTTGCCCTGCTTTGAAATGGCGCGCGGCGACCTCCAGTGGTGTCATTTCCAAATCGATTTTCCTGATCCGGGCAGGCCATATTCGGACCATTTGCGGCTGACGGTCTCGATTATGTCGTCGCTCATACGAATCTGTTTGCCCCAATCGCGCTTGGTTTCGGGCGGTAATTTGTTAGTAGCGTCGAGACCAATTTTAGAGCCGAGACCGGCTTCGGGGGACGCGAAATCAAGATAATCAATCGGTGTATTTTCTACCAGAGTGATATCGCGCGCCGGGTCCATGCGAGTGGAGACCGCCCACATCACATCTTTCCAGTCACGCGCATTGATATCCTCATCCACGACTATCACCCATTTGGTATACATGAACTGGCGGAGATAAGACCACACACCCATCATGATGCGCTTTGCATGGCCGGGATAAGCCTTCTTAATCGATACCACGGCAATGCGATAGCTGCACGCCTCAGGCGGCAGCCAGAAATCGACGATCTCGGGAAATTGCTGCGCCAATAATGGTATGAAGACCTCATTCAACGCCTGTCCAAGCATGCTGGGCTCGTCTGGCGGGCGGCCAGTGAAGGTCGAGAGATAGATAGGGTCGTGCCGCATGGTGATAGCAGTAGCGGTAAAGCGCGGGAAATTTTCGACCGAATTATAATAGCCGGTATGATCGCCATACGGTCCCTCCGCACCATAATTATCCAGGCTGACATGGCCTTCAATAACGATCTCTGCCTCCGCCGGAACGGCGAGCGGGATGGTCTTACATTTTACGAGCTCGACCTTGCGGCCGCGCAACAGGCCAGCAAATTGATATTCTGAGAGGGTGTCCGGCACCGGTGTCACGGCGGCTAAAATCATGCTCGGGTCGGCGCCGATGACCACCGCCGCTGGTAACGGCTCACGCTTTTTCTCGGCCCAGCGGCGATGTTGCTGGGCGCCGCCACGGTGGCGCAGCCAGCGCATCAGGGTGCTGTTTCGCCCTGTCACCTGCATGCGGTAAATGCCAAGATTATAATTATCCTCACGTGCTGTACCGGGGCCGCGCGTGACTACCAGCGGCCAGGTGATGAGCGGCGCCGGCTCGCCTGGCCAGCATGTCTGGATCGGCAGGCAGGCTAGGTCCACATCATCGCCGGTCCAAACCACTTCCTGACACGAACCAGAACGTACGGATTTTGGCTTCATCGCCATTACTTTGCGCAGCAGCGGCAACATCTCGAACGCTTCGCGCCAACCGCCCGGAGGCTCGGGCTGGCGCAGGAAGGCCAAGGTTTTGCCGATCTCGCGCAAGGAGTCTGTGCTGGGCTGTCCCATACCCATGGCAACCCGCTCAGTGGTACCGAAGAGATTAACCAGCATTGGCATATTGTAGGATTTGTCTCCAGTGTCGATAACATTTTCAAACAGCACTGCCGGGCCACCCTCGGCCAGCAGGCGGGTTTGAATCTCGGTCACCTCTAGTTTGGGGGAGACCGGTGTTTGAACGCGTACCAGCGCGCCCTCGCTTTCGAGATGCTGCATAAAATCGCGCAGCGAATTGTAGGTCATTAATGTTCCGTAAATTTTTTAAAACTGATGACCAACAGACTATCTCTCCAGCGCGCCCAAGGCCATACTGAGAATATGTCCAATATGAGCCCCTACCGCGCCCGCCTGGAGCACATCTTCAACGAAATCACCGATCCTGCCGGCGGCGCGGATGTGAAAGGCATTGGCCGCATGCGTGAGGTCAGCAAGCGGATCGGCGAGGTTCAGGAAATTCTCGCCGAAATGCCGCTCGGTCTGTCCCAGATTGAGGAGCGGCTAAAGCGCGATCCGGACTTATCCGGTATTAGTCGTAAACGAAGGCTGGAAGCGCTGGCTGATTATTTACGCTTTAGTATTGGCCTTATTGACCGCAAAATGGGCCCCCAGGGCGGTCGTATTATTGTCAGCGCCAACGATGATTGATGGAGCGGTCAGACTGGTCGCGACCGCTTTGGACTATCCCTTCGTCCGCCCGGATCATTCCTTTTTATTTGTTGATGGCGCGGTTGAGCCATTTTCTGTTACTGGTGCAAAAAGCCTGGACGCAGCGCTGGCAGAGCGTGGTGCGGCGCCAATGACGGATCGTATCGCCGTATTGGCCTATGGCGCCAACGGTGCGCCGGAACGGCTGCAGCAAAAATACGCGCCGCTATCGCCGGGCGTGGTATTCCCTGTGATTAATGCGCGGTTATTCAATTTTGATGTGGTTTATGCCTGCCACTATTCCGGCTATGGCGCTCTGCCAGCGACATTGGCACCTTCACCCGGCACCATTGCTGAAATTGCCGTGACCTATCTGGATGCCGTGCAGCTCGCGCGGATGCATGAGACTGAGCTTGCTGGCCGCAGCTATGTCTTTGGCTGTTTAAAGAAAATAAATGTGACGCAGGAGGGCCTGGAGCCTTTAAACGAGATACATAGCTATTGGACTGGCTATGGCTGTTTTGCCGACGCCACCGGCCCTCGCGCGCTCTCTGCGGTCAGCGCCAAAGGCCGGAGGTTTGCTGCAACGATGCAGAAGGACATGCAAATTCACATGCTGAATAACTTGGCACCGGGTCGCGCTCTAAGTGATTTTATACATGAAAATATTGCTGATCCAGCCTTGCGCCAGGAGCGTAGTTTGGCGTTGCGCTTTGACGCTCAGCCCTTTGAACACCCGCGATATGAATTGTTGAAGGATGATTAATTGAGTGCGTGGGCGCCAATAATGCTGGCGAAAATCACCGCACCAACCCAAAAATTAAGCTTGAATTTTGCTAGACAATCGGCGCCATTTGCCATTTTCAGAGTTTTTACCTGCCATATGAAAAGTAGCGCAGCGGCACCGAGGCCGACATAGAATGGCCAGGCGATATGGCTGAGCGCACCGGCGGCAGCGAAGCCAGCCAGGGTGAGACTGTAGAATATCCATAGCCAAGGCTTTGTTCTGTCACCGAGTGCGAGAGCGCTGGACTTAACGCCGATCAGCGCGTCGTCTTCTTTGTCCTGATGAGCATAGATAGTATCATAGCCGAGCGTCCAGGCGATACCGCCAGCATAGAGCAACCCTGCGGGCCAGGATAATCCGCCTTCGACCGCTGCCCAGCCCAATAGTGCCCCCCAATTAAAGGTTAGGCCGAGGAATGCCTGCGGCCAATAGGTGATGCGCTTCATGAACGGGTACGTGAATACCAGCGCCAGTGAGGCGATGCCGAGCAGGATGGCGAAGCCGTTCAGTTGCAACAAAATGGCCAAGCCAATGGCGAGTAATAGGGCGAGAAATACAAGCGCGGTTTGGACACTGATCACCCCGGCGGCGATAGGCCGGTCACGGGTGCGCTCGACGCGTGCGTCAAAATCACGATCAACAATATCATTATAGATGCAGCCGGCGCTGCGCATCACCAATGCCCCGGCGGCAAACAAGGCGAGCAGGCGAATATCGGGCAGGCCGTCGGTAGCCAGCGCCACACTCCACAGGCCAGGCCATAGTAGCAGCCAGGTGCCGATCGGCTTGTCGAGGCGGGCAAGCACGGCATATGGGCGCAGCCGTTGCGGCAGGAAATGCAGGATCAGACTCGCGGTCATGGATAATGGTGATATCTTGAGTGCGCGTGTGAGACAAGGTGGGGCGAGAACATGGGAAGCAAAAAGGGTCGGGCAGCGAAGGCAAGAGGTGTGCGTTTGTTTGTCGATGCGCCCTTGGTTGCCGGCGCCTCTCTGCCGCTTTCGACCGCACACGGTCATTATCTCGGCGCCGTCATGCGCCTTTCGCCGGGCGATACATTATCTATCTTTAATGGCCGTGACGGTGAATGGCGCGCGACCGTTGCCGCGCTCAAGGGAAGCGCTTGTACGCTGGCACCTGAGCAGAAAATACGTGGTCAGCAAGCGTCTGCAGGGCCGTGGCTGTTGTTTGCGCCGGTTAAATCCTCGCGTACCAAATTATTGATTGAAAAAGCCACCGAGCTTGGTGTTTCCAAGCTGTGGCCGGTGGCGACAGAATATTCGCAGAGCAAACGCATCAAGCCAGAACGCTACCGCGCCCAAGCCATTGAAGCAGCGGAACAATGCGGGCGGCTTGAGGTACCGGAGGTTAAGCCGCTCTCGGAACTCACGACCGCGTTAAAGGATTGGCCGGAGAATCGGCGGCTTTTATTTTGTGACGAGGCGGGCGGGTCGCCTTTATGGGCGACGCTTGAAACTCTCGGCAATACGCCTGCTACCCCCTGGGCCATTCTGATAGGGCCGGAAGGCGGCTTTTCAGCCAAAGAGCGAGCAGAAATCAGATCGCGCGCCTTTTGCGTGCCGATATCCCTCGGGCCCCGGATATTACGGACTGAGACCGCGGCTCTGGCGGCGCTCACTCTTTGGCAGGCGGCGCTTGGAGACTTGCGCTCAGGTCGGCCAGACCTCACTTCATAAACTTGCAGCTCTAGCCTATTCAGCGTATCAGAAGGCGCAAAAGCCTAAAAAGATATTCAACTTAATGTGGAATTCATATGAACGATATTGTCAGCCCGCCCCGCCAGGAGGTTACCGAGAAACGCGACCTCATTGAATATATCGAATCCGGTTGCACTCCCAAGGCTGAATGGGCGATTGGCACCGAGCATGAAAAATTCGGCTACAGCCTGGGTGATTTACGCCCGTTGCCCTATGACGGGCCGGCAGGTATACGCGCCATGCTCGAAGGTCTTCAGAAGTTTGATTGGAAACCGTATTTTGAGGGTGAGAATATCATTGCCCTGACCAAGGGAGATGGCTCTTCTGTTTCGCTCGAGCCAGGCGGGCAGTTTGAATTGTCGGGGGCTGCGCTGCCGAATTTGCACCGCGTTTGTGATGAAGTGCATACCCATCTTGATCAAGTAGCGACGGTTTCCAAGGAATTGGGCGTCGGCTTTCTCGGCCTCGGCTTTCAGCCCAAATGGAAGCGTGAGGATATCCATTGGATGCCAAAAGGTCGCTACGGCATCATGCGCCGCTATATGCCGACCAAGGGGGATCTTGGTCTCGATATGATGACCCGCACTTGCACGGTACAAGTTAATCTCGATTTTGACAGCGAGAGCGATATGGTGCGCAAGCTGCTCGTCTCTTTGGCGTTGCAGCCGGCGGCGGTGGCATTGTTTGCCAATTCGCCCTTTGTTGAAGGCAAGCCAAGTGGCTTTTTGAGCTATCGCAGCCATGTCTGGACGCGTACCGATCCGGAGCGCTGCGGCCTGCTGCCCTTTGCCTTTGAAGAGGGTATGGGCTTTGAGCGCTATGTCGATTATGCGCTCGATGTGCCGATGTATTTCGTTTTGCGTGACGGTAAATATATCGATGTTTCGGGCTGTTCCTTCCGCGATTTCATCGCCGGTAAATTGCCCGGCCTGGAAGGCGAGCGCCCGAGTATCAAGGACTGGGAGGATCATATGACGACTATGTTTCCCGAGGTCCGTATTAAGCGCTATATGGAAGTGCGTGGCGCCGATGGTGGGCCATGGGGCCGGCTTTGTGCGCTGCCAGCACTTTGGGTTGGGCTGCTTTATGACAGCACCGCACTGGGTGAGGCTGAGGCGCTGATTCGCGAATGGTCCTATGAAGACATCAACCGCGCGCATGTAGATGTGGCGAAGAACGGCTTCAAAACAGAGCTCGGCGGACGGACGATCGGCGATATTGCACGCGATGTGGTACGCATTTCTAGTGACGGGCTGGCGCGCCGCGCCGTGGCCGGACATTACGATCCGGATGAACGCGGTTATCTCGCGGCGTTGCAAAATGTTATCGATGCCGGGCGCACGCCGGCTGAGGAATTATTAGAGGCCTTTGAGACGAGCTGGCAGGGCAATATTGATCCGCTGTTCGAGGAATACGCCTATTAAGCGCTTATGCCGGCTATTGGGGTAAGAAAATGAACTACCGGGTCAATCCGCTTTTTTCAGCCGTGGCGCCGCCGCCTATTGCGGAGGCGTGGGGCTGGGTTACCGGGCGCATTTTCCCAGATGATAAGCCGCTGATTGATCTC
>Ga0315339_1002159_pt1 | contig 15407 bp, 15 predicted proteins | sample ASW17metaG_FD_204514 | JGI IMG/M metagenome (GOLD analysis project Ga0315339, IMG submission 204514) | Ammonia-oxidizing marine archaeal communities from Pacific Ocean, United States - ASW #17 | ecosystem: Environmental > Aquatic > Marine > Oceanic | place: USA: California | collected 2016-12-05
TTAAGTAGAGAAAACTCTTAGGATCACAAACAACTTCCATATCTTTTGGATTCCACTCTTTAATTGAGATCTGATCAACCTCAGATTTGTTATCATCAAATCCAAGAGTGTAGGAAAACCCAGAGCAACCACCACCCTTAACTCCTACACGAAGAAAAACCTTACCCAGATCCTGCTCGCTTATAATTCTTTCGACCTCCATCGCTGCTCTATCACTCATCATTATCATTTTGATTGGTAATCCTCTATTGCACTCTTGATAGCGTCCTCTGCAAGAACACTACAATGAATTTTAACAGGAGGAAGACTTAGTTCCTCCACAATTGCCACATTAGTTATATTCCTAGCATCAGCCAGAGTTTTTCCCTTAAGCCACTCAGTAGCAAGACTACTCGACGCAATAGCTGATCCGCAACCGAAAGTTTTAAATTTAGCATCGACAATCCTATCTCCTTCTACCATAATCTGAAGTTTCATTACATCCCCACACTCAGGGGCTCCTACAAGTCCTGTACCCACCCGTACATCCCCTTTGATAAAGGATCCTACATTTCGAGGGTTATTATAATGATCTAATACTTTTTCACTATAACTCATGCTCCACAGTCTCCTCCTGCTAAGGAACAAGCCTCACCTACTGCCATAGCTAACTCCTTCTCTTTCCCCATGTATTTAGCTATGTTCTCCTCAGTAAGAGGAATAGCCGCTAACGGCTCACCTTCTTTAGCCCCTGCTCTATACACCGTAAGACCTTTGAGGTAAGGGGCATAGTCTAAAGCTGCTTGAGAAAACTCTTCTGGACTGGAGTGCGCTGGCAGATTGATCGTCTTTGAGATACAGGAATCAATGAACTTTTGTACAGTTGCTTGGACCCGTATGTGGTCCTCGGGTTTAACATCACAGGCTCCGACAAAGTTTTCCAAAACCTTTTTTTGGGTGTGCCATTCTTTAAATAAGGGATCAACCACTAATTTCTCTTTCCAAATATTGTTATGACGATAACGACGGGTATACATAGCAGAAAAAATAGGCTCAATGCCTGAACTAACCCCGTGCAACATAGAGATAGTACCGCAAGGAGGGATAGTAAGCATAACAGCATTTCGAATCCCGTATCGTTTGATAAGCATTCTAATACGAGCGGGGAGAGTTTTCGCAAAATCTTCTTCAAGGAATTTCTTATAATCAAACTCTGGGAAGGGTTGCTTATCCCTTGAGAGATATATAGACATCTTGTAAGCTTCATCTCTGATAGTACTAAATAATCTTTCTAAAAATTCTAAGCAGGACTCACTACCATACTTTAAACCCAGCTTAATAAGCATATAATGTAGCCCTGTTACCCCCAAACCGACTCGTCTGGACCTCTCTCCCACCTTCTTACACTCCTCTGTAGGAAAAGTATTAACCGTCAGGACATTATCTAGAAAGCGGATTCCAGTTCGGACAGTCTTCGCCAAGCGTTTCCAATCGACATCAGTTCCATCATCAAGAACCATATTGTTAAGATTAACATTACCCAAACAACAGTTTCCATATGACGGTAAAGAAATTTCCCCACACGGGTTTGTAGAATCCAGTTTTTCAAAGTATGAAACATTTGTATATGTGTTTGCTAAATCAATATTGTATATCCCAGGATCTCCAGACTCAACAGAGTTCTTCCAGATAATATCCCACAATTCTCGGGCTTTCATATCCCTTTGTCCAAGCATCTCAAAGGAATCTGTCCACTTCTCTTTATAAAAATTCTCAGCACGGGAAATAGCATCTTCCTCGTCCTGTGCTATTACTCTAACAGAATCAATTCCATTTCTAAGAAGTTCATAAGAATGATACTCCTTGTTATTAAAAGTAAAGTACCAATCTTCCTCAAGTTCAACAGCCTCAAGGAAACGATTGGTAATAGCTACAGAGATATTAAAATTGTTTAGCTCTCCCTTATCTAGCTTGACGCTAAGAAACTCAAGTAGGTCTGGGTGAGTAACATTGAGAATGCCCATGAGAGCGGTTCTTCGGTTCTTCCCTGCTCTAACGTGCTCTCCTACCTCGTTAATCATTTTAAGAACAGAGACCGCACCAGGGGCTGATGTCTTGACGCTACCTATGTGATCCCCTTTAGGACGGATCTTAGATACATTAAATCCAACTCCACCTCCCGCACAAGAGATCTTATACATATCTGAGACGGTCTGACCAATCGAATCCACAGTATCTTCAGGTATAATAACATAACAGTTGAGAAGATTATGATGCCCACGGCTCCTGCCTGCACCAAAAATAATCCTCCCGCCAGGAATGAGATCACCTGATCCAATAGATTCATAAAATTGTTTTTCAATCTTCTCTTTATCATCATCCCTCTCAGCCGAAGCCATAGTTTTGGCAATCACTCTAGCTCTATCTGCCCACTTCGTTTCTCCTGGGTAAGCATAGCGTGACTCAAAAATCTCTTGCCCAATTTCATTCAAGGTTACATTTGCCATAACTATTTTCCGATCAGTTTAGATGTTCCGTTGGTCTTTATTATAGTAAGAGTCTTACTATCTTCCATTAAAGATTTTAGATAATTATTATGTGTAATGACGAACAAACTCTTATCTTTCTTTAATTCTGACAATAATATGTAGAGCCCCTCTAAGCCTTCTCTGTCTAAATTCTCGGCTACTTCATCAAAAAACATCAAGTTAGTTTTCTGATTATGAGATATCTTTAAAAGCTCCTGAAGTCCTAGCATCACAGCCAAGCTAACTTTCTTTTTCTCTCCCCCAGATAACGATATATAATGAAAGCTCTGCTTGTTGTGAGTAATAGTTTCTTTAAGCTCCTCATTAAACTCAATGAAAAACTTACCTTGAGACAGGTGGGAAAGATAGAAGTTTACTTTAGCATTAAAATAGTCTAACACATTTTTAATAATGTATTTAACTATACCTGATTCAGAGAAAGCCTTTTCCCAAAATCTCATGATCTCATACTTGCTATTGTATTCCTGCTTAATGTCATGAGCTTCCTGAATCTTATCCAAGGTTCCTTTCTTTATCTCCTCAAAAGTTTCAGACTCTTTCTTAAGTTGGTTATATTCTATAACCTGATGGTACTCCGAAGAACTAATTGGAAGATCCTTAACAGTTGACAAGTGATTATGCCTATCGGTATAAAGTTTACTTATATATTCTCGCACCTGTTCTATATCCATCTGAATTCTTCTAGGATGATAGGGTACTTCGGACACATGACCACACTTATCGCAAACTTCTTTTTCATTAGGAAAATTCAGTCGGTTAGTTAAGTGATCTATTCTTTCGTACTCAGCATCTATGTCCTTACTGATGCCAGCCGCAGCCCACTCCACTGCATTGTTGGACTGCTCCTGCTCCATAATGTCTTGAAGGCTAAGAGAAAAAACCTCTTCGGGGTACTGACCCTCCACATCTTTTCTTAAACTCTCTAAATGATCTAACTGTTTATCATAAGACTTAATACTTTTCTCATGCTCACTAATAATAGCATCTTGCTTTTTAATAGTTTGTGAATAGGAGGACTTAAGATACTTAACAGATTCTCTTAGAGAAAAAAGATCATCCAAGTTCAGGAAATTCTTAATGATAGTTCTCTTGTCTGCTGGTGTAGCGTTAATAAACTCTATGTTATTTTGCTGACCGAAGACAGTAGAAGCTAAGAATACCTTGTAGTTAGTTTGAAGTAGCTCCTCAATAAACGCTTGAGTTTTTAACGCATTCTCTTTAGTAAGTTCTTTCTTTCCTTTAAATACTTTAAGGAAGGTGGGCTTCTTACCTCTCTCAATTACAACATCATCATTAACTACTATCCTTACGGAGCAGTTCTTCTTAGAAGAATTATTTATGAGTGCTTCCTCGGTAGACTTACGCACAGTCCTTCCGAAGAGACCCCATACAACAGCTTCAATAAGAACACTCTTTCCAGACCCGTTAGAGCCTCCTGTGTCCTTATTTTTTCCATTAATAAGGACCAACCCTTTATACTTATCGAAGCTGAATTTTATATTCTTTATAGAGTAAAAATTAGATATCTCTATTTTGTTGATTTTCATGAATCAATTTTAAACCACATAAAAGATCGTCTTTATTTATAGAAGCATTACTAGAATTAATATAATGATCAATCAACTCATCATTAAGTGCAGTAGTGAAAACCTTATTGTCTGTCTCAAACTCTTCCTTCTCATCTAAGAGAGGCTTATATTTAATCTCCACATAAGGGGCAGTAATAGAATCACACAAAGTTGCCACCTGATCCTGGTCTTCGTTGATTGTATTTATATTAATTCGTAAGAGGGTAAATTGAGCGGGGGAAGTGTCTGCATTAATCCAATCAAGGTTGTCTTCTACCTTGTCATAGTCCATTACTAAGTGTCTTGGTCCCCATTCTGTTGGTATTTTTTCCAAGATTTGTCCAGTAATAATACCGTAGTAGCAATCTTTTCCTGCTTCTCCGAAGTTGGTGGAGTAGGGGGTTCCAAGGATGGTGACGCTCCCTTTGTTGCTTTCTCGATGTATGTGACCAAGAATTGTAGGATTTTTAAAATCGGATATAACAAGGCCAAAATCACCACCACCACCAGAGTCAAGCACCCCACGATACCCAAAATGACCAAACACCATGTAGCCTTCGGGAGCACGAATAAGATCGTTCTTAATTCTTTCATCATCTTCATAGTGGGGGATAAATATCCATTTATTTAGATCGTCAATCCAAGTTTGAGTGATTACCTTCACCTTACTACTCTCAAAAAGACTGAGTGCAGTTACCCCATCGTCAGCTTTATTTACACTATCATGATTTCCTCTTAAGATATAAACCTGTTTTGTTCTACTTACCTCATCCATCACCTCTTTCAAAGCTAACAGCACCTTGGGTCTAGGGTGCCTATGCATCATCAAGTCCCCCAAGAAGATAACTTTAGAACATCCACCATTCTCTTTACAAATTTTAAGGACTGCTTCCTTCTGAGCATCTAACATACCCAGAGGCTTATCATCAAAATGTAGGTCTCCAATTATAAGGGTCTTCATACTTCTTACCATTTATCTATGGGACATTTCTCGGTTTCCATCTTAGTTTTATATTTTAATATGCAACCACAAAGAGCACATCTACCCCGAACATAGTGTGTACATTTTTTACAAATATCCAAACGCTCCTCAGCAGTTAGCGCAACAGGACAACCCCCCCTACACCAACAATAGAGTGCTTTTAAAAAGTTAGCTGCTCTTCTCATAATAACACAAGGCACTCCAACTCGCAGGGAATATTGTTCCCATTATCTTGCCGATAGCCTTTGCATACTCTTGAGTTTCCTGTTGGGTATGCTCTTCCGTCCTTAATTTATATAGATGGTGCCAACCAAGAAGCGTTCCCGTAGTTACACAAGTTGTGTACATGGATTGAGGAAGAATAGCTCGGGCTTGCTCTGGGGCTACTCCCTTTCTTAGCAAAGTCTTATACCTGTATAGTGCGGAGTGATGTTGCCTGATAAAGATATCCTCAAGGAAATCCTCTTCGTCTTCTTCCCACTCTTTAACCTGACTACCTTGTTTAATATTCTCGGGACGAGTTCTAATATCATCAGGCACCCAGAACTCAGGCTCCCCTGTAATATATCGCCTACTAACCTCACTCCAAGAAAACCCTACCTGATGCTTACCTAACTGACGAAGTACAAATATAGGGCAACTAATGCGTAGAGTAGCCACAGGGTGACGAAAAGGAAGTAGATGCCCCTCTCTTGCAAGATAGTTGACAAGATTTGTGTCTTTTGTTTTATCATATATTTCATGTTGTTTATCAAAGGAGCATCTAGCTGCATTTACGACAAGAAGATCTCCATTTTCTGTATGGCTCATTAAATGGACAGAGCCTTTGTCTAATATATGTTTTATTTCCATACAGGAACCCCCTCTTCAAAAAGTATAGCTTCCCCATCCCCAAAAGAACTACCAACTTCTGCGTCAATAGCAAGGGGAACATCGAAATGAATATTAAATATGTTTTTAATCGTAGGGTAGTTGACCATCTCATCATAGAGGATGGTCAGCGTTTCTTTAACCTCCTCCTTGGGGCACACAATCTCAATGGAGTCATGCACCGTAGCAACAGGCCGTGCTTGGAGTTTTGCTGCTTTAAATCTCCTAGAAGCCCCCAAGAGAGAGGCTAATAAGATGTCTGAGGCAGAGCTTTGAATAGTAAAGTTCAACCCCTGACGCAAGGCACGATTAACTACAGCACGGTCCTTACTGTATACATCAGGCAGGTTCCTCTTCCTTCCAAAGATCGTGTATGCATATCCATTGGATTTAATGAAGTTATTAACGAACTCCATGTACTCAAAAATCCCAGGGTACACATTCTCATAGTCCTTAATGATTTTCTCCGCTCGTCGGACAGAAATACCCATAGTCTCACTTAGATTAAAAGCTCCTCCTCCATACACAATAAGAAATGATACTGTCTTGGCAATCTGTCTCTCTTGTTTGGTAATATTTTCTTTGTTAAACAGCAGCTTCGCAGTATAAGTATGTAAGTCTGCTCCCTGATTAAAGGCGATCTGCATGTTACCTTCCTTAGCTATGTGAGATAGGACTCGTAGCTCCATCGCAGCATAATCAGCAGCGATAAAGGCCCAGTCTCCAGGGGCTTTGAAAAGGCTTCTAATGTTGTTTTTGGTTTCGCGGGGGAGAGTATGGAAGGAGACTCCCATCGTCTTCTGAGCGTTGTACGCAGCGCAGGAGAGCCTCCCTGTAGCTGTGCCGTCAAAGCGGAAGTCCACAAAGACTTTATCCTCCTCATTATACGCAATAGCATTCTTAGTGCCCTCAATATAAGTCTTGGTTAGCTTCTCAGACTTACGAAGATCCAGTAACCCTTTCAGGAATTTCTTAGCCTCTACTAATTCCTCTCTGGTTTTGTTTGCAACAACAGATTTACTGATGCGTTTTCCTTCGTCTCTATGTTGCCACTTACCCACGTTTCTCTAACTCCTCATCAATATGTTCAAGGAGGAGTTTAAGGGTAGGAGCAGACACAGATGGTTTGCCTTTTGCAGTCTTATCAGGAGGGTACAATCCCATGCCATCCTCTCGGGTATAAAGAATTTCAATCAGGTCGTTGTTTGAAGAGAGGTTATCAGTCTTCGTCACGCCTTTACAAGTATAGAGGAAATCTTCCTCATCAATATTAGTAGATCGTAACTGCTTACCTACAGAGGAAAGGGTATAGAGATCCACATCCAACCCATTATACTCCATCTCGGCAAAAGTTTCAAGAGAAGGCATAACAACATTCTCCAGGAGCTTCATGACGGGTTGCCCTTCTAACTTTTCTATGATAAGATCGAAGAGCTTAAGGGTAAAGTAGGTATCCATCGCGTTGCCTTCACAGCAATCGGACAGATCCATGTTAGCCCAATCAAATTTTTTAGGATTATCTACAGTAAGCATGGCTATATATTAGAGATTAAGAGGAATATAATTATGGATAATTACGAAGGAATTGGTAAATCAATCTGGAATACTTACAAAGCTATGGCTTATTGCTTATTGGGAGAGAGCATGAAGCAAGCTAAAAGAGATGCGCCTACTCCCAATCCGCACAAAAAAACTGCTCTCGAAGAACCTGGGGGTGAGGCAGTAGCGACAGGCCCTGCACCCAAGCAGAAATCTACTGATAAATATCCAGCGACACGGAAGCCTAAGAGAACTTCTTTTGAGAATATTATGTATCTGAAAAAAAACTTTCCTTAAAACAGAAGCCTTAATAATTAAAGATCCTCCAACTCGTTAGCGAAGTATAACTTAGTAAGATCCATCAAACTCTTAGGCATATTCTCATCCAGTAAGTGATGCATGATCTTGGTGTCCCACACATTCTTTACATAGATTTGATAGTTCAACAGAAACTTTAGGTCGAACTTAGCATTGTGAAATACCTTCTTGTTTTTAGGGTTCTCTAGAATATCCCTCAACAACCACCATACAAGCACAAGATTCTTATGGGGGGAGTCTTTATGATCCAAAGGGATAACCCAGGTCTGATCCTTAGAGGAGATAGAAACCGTCATAATCTCATCCTTCAAGAAGTTCAACCCTGTAGTCTCAAGGTCTACTGCTATAGTTTCCTCCGAATCTTTTAGCTTATTTGAAAGATCTTGTACTTGATCTATCTCCATAAGAACTTCATACGAAAAGTTTCCTTCACTCTTCCTGCCTAGGATGTATTTCTCGTAAGCGTTTTGAATATCCTTTTTGAAGAGGGGTAGGTGACGAGGCTCCTTAATGCAGGAGTACGGGTGAAAGATAGGAACAACAACACAGCTATGTCCTAAAGCTGTGGAGAACTCGTAGGACTTCCCTCTCTTGTTTGTAATGCCGCTCTTCTTTATAAGCATCTTCATAGCTAAGTTACCACAAGCAAAAACGAGCTTCGGCTTTACCTTATCTATAGTAGCCTCCAGATGAACTCGACACAGACTCAAGTTAGTTGGACTCATGTCCCCGTCTCTCACCGAAGGACATTTAACAGAAGCAGCTAAGGCTAAATTCTCTGTATAGATTTCACGAAGTAAATCAGCCTCGGCCTTAGAGAAAGCAGTAATAGCCCCAAGCTTATACTTAAGAGAATCTGACAAGAAAAGTACTGGTGCTTCCTTTAAGTCCTCATAATCCATAACTGAGTGACAAGGTTTACTTTTTTCTAAGATGGAACAACCTTCACAGAGAGGATTATCTCCATGAGTTTTATGTCCTTCATATAATTTATCAAGATCAAACATAGCTATAATAGGTTATGAAAAATTATTACATTGATAATAAGAGGTTTGAAGAAATCATCCTATTATACCAGCAAGACCCCAAAACTTATGAGGAAGATCTGGTTTCTTTATTCGACCTTTTAATTAGCAACATAATAAATTCCTTTAGGTTTAAAGTGGACCCCGATGATGCGCGTCAAGAATGTTTTACTTTAGTCCTTAAGACCGTCAAGAATTTTAAACCACGCAAGGGAACAGCTTTCAATTATTTTACAACCATCATCGTCAACAACTTAAAACTTCTCTACACTAGAGAGAAGAAGTATAACAAAAAGATAGAAAATTATATTGAAAGAAAGAAAGATGATTTCATGTAACCTTTAAGGTCTTCATAATCATCGGAAGATAATCCTCAGACTGAACTCCCTTACGAGTTAGCCTAACTAAATGAGGCAACTTGGTAGTGTTGTAAATAACAAAACTATGAGGCATATGATAGCTGTCCACAACGTATAGAGGAGGTCCGCTATCACAAGCCCCATACTTAGTTTTGATTTTAGATACCAAGGACTCACAGAACTCATCCCAAAGGGACACAAACAAAATATTAATAGGCTGCTTATCTTTTTTGTTAGATTTAATTAGCTTATTTAAATCGTTTTCCTTTTTAAGGAACCTTAACTGGTACATCATTTAGTATACTTTTTAATAAAGTTTTCTGGAGTAGGCGCGGGGGAAGCTCCCGATACATCATGCTCCAGCTTTGCAGTCTCCGCTAGTTTAATATCCCCATCCTCATCCTCAAGAACGGTGATTCCAGAAGACGCAAGCTCCTCTTTGTTCTCAGCAGCGTACTTCTGAACCATCTCAGCCAGTTGCTTATTCAACGCTTCGATGCCAGTAACAAAAACTGTCTTGATGAATTGGTCATCGGTAATATCCTCTGGCTTACACACATCTGCAAAGTTTTTAAAGGCAAGAGCCTCGTCTTTCGAAAGTTTAATTTGTAATTTCATACGCTCCTTACTCCGTTCATCTATACGAATTTTCCACTTACTGACATCGAGTTTAATATTTGTCTGTTTTGGATCCATCTCACTATTATAGTATGGGTAACCAATTATGAAAGATAATTACGATATTTCTGCATTGAAGAAGAAAAAACGAGTAAACAGTAGGGCTAAGGGCTCCTCGTTTGAGCGGTCCATAGCCAAGCTACTCAATGATAGATTCAACACCACAGAATTTTCAAGAACTCCTGGATCTGGTGCCTTCGCCACAACCCACACCCTTCCAGATCACCTTAAAATTTATGGGGATTTAATTACACCACAAAACTTTAAGTATTGTATAGAATGTAAAAAAGGATACAATAAGGAAAACTTATATAGTTTATATAATTATAGTTCGGACTTCTGGAAATTTATAGATCAATGTGAAAAAGATTCGGAAAAATGCCAGAAGATACCAATGGTAATATTTAAACAAGACAGACAACAAACATTAACCATCGTCCCCTATAATATATTGTATCAATCTAATAAATACATAGAAATACATAAAGAAGAAAAAATATATAGAATATATTTACTAGAAGATATTCTTAAAGAACCTGATTACGCTTGGGTTGATTGAGAAGCATTTCTAATAGCTGCTTTTGACCCTCTAAGTATTGAATAAAAGTTGAACTATTTTCAGAATTTGCTGGAATCCCATCAAAGTCTGTTCCTATTTTAGAAGCAGTCTCTTTATCAATCTTTACTAATGTGCGTGTCTCTCTCCCTGCTGCGCTATTTGTACCCTCAAACCCAAGACTACACGGAACCCCACCAGCACTTATACCAATAGTACTTCCCCCCTCAGGAAAAGTAAAAGAAACATTGGCCCCTTTCGCTGTCATATTTTGGAAAGGTTTATTATGTTTAATAGCAAGTGATTTATTATCATCATGAGAGGTGATAACTGTAACTATATCTCTATAATTTCCTCCCGTCATAACAGCATTTCTGATAATCCAATCTTTTGCGGCTTGTTGTTTGGCGGGATCGTCTAAAGCTTCTTTGACCATTTTAATTCTAGCTTGTCTACCAATTAGTTCTGATGCTCTATTTCGATCCGCTGCGTTTTTAAAATCTAAACCTTCCCCCGCTAAAGCTTTACCTAATTCAGTATCTTTTAAATCATCATACGATAATTTACCCTTTACAATTTCACCCAGTTCCTTACATACCCCTTCAGGACTAAGAGCTTTTATTTTTCCATCACCAAGATAAGTACCACCAGTATCAACTAGCTGTTGCATACTAGTTACATCAGCTTCTAACTCTTCTTCAAACTTTAAAAACTCTTTAAACCGATCACTCTCCTGTCCCTCATCACCAAATTGTAATTGGTCTGCCCATTCGGTGAAACCCTCTTGGAACTGTTTATCCTGAGCAGCTACTTGGACAGGATTGCCTTCGTCATCAACTATAGGATTACCTTCCTCGTCAACAGCATCATTAAGAAACTCCCCACGAATAGCCTCTACCCTTCTTGCCGCAGTATTATATTCTCCAAGTTTAGCGTCCCCAATAGAATGCATTTTATCTTTTTGACCAACACCAAGCTCCCAAGCGTAACCAGACTCCTCACTTGGCGTAAGTGCTTTGTTTGGATCTAAACCTAGCAGTTCACAGGCAGCTTCAGCAGTGGCTCTATTCTCTTCCTTGTAATATAAAACAGTATCACTCCTTGCTCCTGATCCTCCTGCTTTACTTAAATCTCCAGCAGAATCGGCACCCATAGCTTGAGCAAACTGCATATGTCTTAATATGGTCATCATAGTGTATCTAACTAAGGGCCTACCTCCATCTGTTGAAGCCAAGTTAGCCTGTTCCATAAGGATTTCTTCTTCACTATAGGCTTCAAGATCTAAAGCTACGTCTTCTCCCACTTTGACTTTTGCATACTCTATAAGTGCTTGTCCTTTGCCACTAATATAAGCAGCTATATCACGAAAAACTTCCTGCCTTTCTTCGTTAGTTTGAGCATGTGCAAGAGACACAGCAGCAACCATACACTTTTCATCAACAGTGGCTCTAATGGTATTTAAACCGTGTTGATTTGGGGATTGTGGTCCCCGTAACTCCCTTGCTTTAAAATCAGGGCATTGATTTTTAACAGCCTCTAAAGCATCATTTTGTAACTCATTGGTGGTTTTAATTACAACACCAGATCTAGGTTCCCCCTTATCATTTGTGTCTTCACCAAACAGGAAAAGCTTACCGTCGTAATGACCAACTTTTCTACCAATTGTTTCACAGTCGCCCTCCCCTGTCAGAAATTTCATAAAATCTTTATTGCTTCGTGCCGCTTGATCTATTAATCCAGGAGTAAGGTTCCCTACCTTACCATCTTCATCTATAGCTATTCCGTTAGCTAATTTAAAACCAAAAGCTCCCCTCGCTTGGCCTGTTAAGTAAGAGCCCATATTATCACAATATATTGGCTTAGGTTGTGTCCGAATAACACAATAATTTACTAAGGCTTTGAAAGTTTCTGTTAAAGCCTTTACAGCACCTAATATATTAGTAGGATCCTCTGGATCAACATTGTATACAGGTTCTCCTGTTTCCTCATCTATCTTTTCTAAGAATATTGTTTCAGGCTTTGCCAATGCTTCAAAGGCAGCTTCTGCTGCTTCTGCATCGAGTTGCTCTTGTGTTTTATCTTGCTCTAAAGATTCTTGTGAAGTTTTACTAAGTTCAGTTTCCCCTGCTAATTTTTCAACAAATTTATTATAGGCATCAGGAACTCGGGCAACAGTTTTAGTTTTAGTATCATACTTATCAATGGAAAGAATACCACCTTGGGGACCCAGACCTTGTACACCCACAGAACCATTAGTTATATTTTTGTAAATAATTAATCCAGTAGGTTCCCCTAAAACATTATCTACCTTGAGACCGTTGGAAACAATCTCTGAAGAAGCAATTGAAGGAGCTTTAGCGATAGCATTATCAGCAGCAGCTTTAGCCTTTTGCATTGTGGCTGCATCAGTTTTAGGCTCCTCTTTCTCTTCTTTTTTCTTCTTCTTATCCTCTGCTTCCGTAAGATAAGTAAGCTTAAAAGTTCTTTTCTTAAGCTTATCGTAGCTTTCCAATAATTCTGAGAAGTAGTCCATATTACATTATAGATAGGTAAAATAGGCCCAGTCTGTTAATACCAACAGACTGGGCCTTAAGCATTTTATATCCTAACTAAGAGGTGGGATTAGCATAATCATATACATTCATAAAATCATACTTGAAGTTTACAGTTAATTGGTGAAACTGGTTTGTTGCATAATTAAACTCAGAAGCAGCCCAAGAGGTTGGATAAACTCCATAAAGCTCAATGGTAGAGTGGGGGGTCATAGTGTTATCCAACATAACCACCTCTACTTTGTCAGCTTTAAAGGTCTTACCAGCAGTACCTCCAGGTTGTGCGCTCTTTGTCATCTCGCCTGTAAGAGGATCATAAGTATGACGGAAGTAACGATACAGATCAGACGCAGTTTCTCGGAGATACAGGTTATCAAAGTCCACAGTAAGCTCACCAGGAGTAGTCTTACCTGGGTAGTAAACCTTATCGTTCACTCTATCAATAACGATAGCTTCGTTCTTCATTTCTAAACCACCAATTTTCTTAGCAGCTAGAGTTAAATCAGGTTGACTAGTAATGTCCTCAGGAAGACCGAAGAAATGAATTTCGAATTGATAAGCTCTTACCGAATCTAGATCAGTAGAGATGGTAGGAAGACCCTTACCTGGGGTGAAGTCTCTTCCGTATTTAGTTTTGTAATATGATGTTGCCATTAATTATTTCCTTATAAGCTTCCTAACTGAGCCGATTGGTTGGTCAGGTTAATTTCGAAGATGAGGATCTCAGCAGTCTTGGTAGGCTTAACGAGAACCTTAGTCCAGAGTTCGTTACGATCAATTCTGAGAGGAGTGTTAACAGTTTCGTCGCACACAACACGGAACTCTGTGATTCCTCTTCTTCTACGAATATCATCGAGGAAGGGATTAAGAACACCCTCGACTTGCGCCCATGTAAATTCATCGTTTGGTTCGAAGACAAACCTCTGAGTTGCCAGAAGAATAATCTTGCGAATGTAAATCATGAGTCTGCGAATATTAATTCTATCAAGAGCCGTGGGACTTCGTTGCGTAGTTCGTTGACCAAAGATCGTAATGCCTTGTTGTGGGAAGGACACTATTGGGTTAACAACATTTCCACCACTGTAAAGACTGTCTCTATCACCTTGGTTCAGTTTGACTTCTACCTCAGTTGGCTTTGTCAGTCTACCTCTACGATAACCAGCAGGAGCGAACCAACTATCAGCCACAGTATCCGTGAAAGCCATCTGACGCGCACCAAAGATTGAAGGATCGTACCACCGATCCAAACCATCGAAGACACTAAAAACTTTCACCCAAGGCCAGTAGATCGCAGCATAAGAACTATTAATTGCAGCAGTTCTAGAGCCAGCAGTGCTAGAAGACTTACCATTACTCCAGTCGATAGCATCTTGAACAGTTCCGATTGCATAAGGAGGAGCAACAAGAGCTAAGAAGTTTTGAGTAGTCTCAGCCAGGGTTATAAGATTATTTTGAACAGACTGAGTAGCAACACCAGGAACAAGAGCAATTCCAATATTCAATTCTTGCTCATCAAGAGCTTGCATCCCAGTCTTCGGATCAACAGAAGCATCTCCAATAAGGGACGCAGCAGCAGTACCAGATTCATCACCATTGGTTCCACCAGCTAATGCTGTAGCTGTAGCAGGAACAAGTTTATTAAACCTAGAAGCATTAATAGAAACTTCTGTTAAATCCGCAGGAGCAGCAGTTCCGTCTGGGCTGGTAACTGGGTCTAACCACCGAGAGGTTACATTATAAACGGTATCACCCATCAAAGTTCCTAATAACCCAGTAAAATCGGTAAGCTCGGTAGCAGTCGCATCCGAATCATCTTTAACCAAGTTACCTTTAATAGTATCAGATTTGGTGTTTGTTTCACCAGTATTAATAGCATCTTCGATGAACGATCCAGAACCAACGAAGCTACATTTGAAAATTTCATCAGCAGTACCGTCTTGATTAACAGCAAGATTAAAGTTTTGAGAACCAAGATCAGTTGTAGTAATCGTATTTCCACTAGCATCTCCACCAGTAGTGGTTCCACCATTGTAACCCGTTCCAGGATACAAGGACTCGACTCTGTAAGCAGCCGAATTAGTTCCTGTAGTGAGAACACTTCCCCCATAAACTCTCACAGCAGATGCATAATTTCCAGAAGCACCATAAGCCGTTGCACCACTTGGAGCCCAAGTAGCCATGAGAGCAGAAACTCCTCCATTAGCTGCTCCAGCAGTAGTTGGGGCAAAGGAAGTTCCACTACAAGCAGAGACACCTATCGAAGCACCAGAACCAGCAAAAGATCCAACAATGGCTCCTGAAAGTCCAAGACCAGTAGCATCCGAACCTATAGCACCAGTAGAGAAGCATCCAACCTTGTCAGCGTCTAAGCCCCCACCAACAATCTTTCTGATAGCTTCAGCTTGGCTAGTGGCAGTTCCAGCAGGGATAGA
>Ga0315339_1002162_pt1 | contig 15405 bp, 13 predicted proteins | sample ASW17metaG_FD_204514 | JGI IMG/M metagenome (GOLD analysis project Ga0315339, IMG submission 204514) | Ammonia-oxidizing marine archaeal communities from Pacific Ocean, United States - ASW #17 | ecosystem: Environmental > Aquatic > Marine > Oceanic | place: USA: California | collected 2016-12-05
GTTTCGAATCTTGTCGCTCGAGTTCACGGAAACAGACCAGCTCGCCATGCGACGAGGCCAGGCCGCTGCCATCCGGTGTCCAGGCAAGCGAATTCACCGCGCCTTCCTGGTCATTGAATTGCTGCAGTTCCTCGCCGGATTTGTAATTCCAGAGACGCACGGTTTCGTCGTAGCCGCCACTGGCGAGAAGATTCCCGCCGGGCTGAAAGGCCAGGCAGTGCACTCGGCCGTCGTGTCCATTCAACGTCTGGACGAGAGAGCCCGTCTCGCTGTTCCAAAGACACACTTTGCCGTCATACGAAGCCGATGCCACGAGATGACCGTTGGGGCTGTAGGCCAGCGCCGTGATGCGACTCGAATGCCCGCTTGCAACGATCGGCAGGTCCATGAGCATGTCGTGCGATGAGGAATCAAAGAAGTAAATCGGGTTGGGCTGGTCGCGGTCAGCACTGATCATGCCCGCCGCAATCTGGTCGCCGTCTGGGCTGAAGGCGACCATGGCCGTGCCTTCAAGAGGAAGGTCAAGTGCCGTGAGCGAGAGAAGTGTGTCTGATTCCCAGAGATGCACTCGCGCATTCCAGGCGGCGGAGACGATGCGCAGGCCGTCGGGCGAGACGGCCAGCGAATGCACGACATCGGTGTGTTCGCGCATGCTGGTTGAGCCATCTTCATAGGCTCGGTCCCAGAGCTTGACCTTCGTATCAGCAGAGCCGCTGGCCATGATCAGGCCGTCGGGGCTGAAGGCCACCGAGGACACGGCGTCCGCGTGCCCGCTCAAACCCGACAACTCTTCTCCCGAAAAAGTATTCCAGCGGCGAAGCGTTCCGTCGTCGGAGCCGGTGAGAAGTTCTGAGCCGTCCGGACTGAAGCTCACGGAATTCACAGGGCCCGCGTGCCCTTCGTATGTCACGAGCAACGTGCCTTCTGTGCTTTCGAAGAGCCGTACAAGTCCATCCGCAGATGCAGTGGCGACGTACGGTGAGCCCTCGAGTGGATGAAAGGACACGGCAAGAACAGAGTCGGTGTGGTCGAAGAGAAGCTGCTGCTGCTCGCCGGTTGCTGCATCCCAGATGGCCACAGTGCGGTCAGCAGAACCCGAGGCGAGGCGAGTGCCATCCGGAGAGATGGCCAGCGAGCCGATAAAGAGGTCGTGCATGCCAGGAAAAACACGGAACTCTGCGTTGTCCACGTTCCACGAACAGACTTGCCGGCCCGTGGTGCTCGCGAAGAGACGCTTTCCATTTGGACTGAAGACAAGAGCGGTGATTGCGTTCCGGGCAGAAGCCTCCTCGCGGCCTTGCCAGAGGTCGTCGAGCTTCTTTCCGCTTCTGGCGTCCCACAGGGAGACCTTGCCGTCACTCCCTGCGCAGGCCAGGGTGCGCCCATTGGGGTGAATCGCCACGGACGTGACGATGTCGTCCTGATGGACCAGTTTGTTGAGCCTGGAGCGTGACGAGATGTCCCAGACATTCACCGTGCCGTCGGCCGAGGCCGTGGCCAGCAGTTTTCCGCTGGGCCCGAAGACCACGGAGTTCACAGGTGTGACATGCCCTTCGAGAGTTGCCAGGCTCGGGTCTGCCTTCAGCAGAAGGTGCCTCCATTCCCAGTCGCGGAGACTGGGTGGTGCTTCCCGCAGGCTCGACTTGGCTTCGGCGAGTTCGTGGAAGCGCAGCGCGCCGTCGGTTGCCGCGATGCTGGTGACATAACCGCGATAGCGCGCTTCGAGTGCCTCATCATCGGCGCGACGTGACTCGCGTCGCGCCTCGTCAACGGCCACCTCGAGCTCTTCGGTTCTGTCCTGCAACCTTGCTTGCGCTTCCTTGGCCTCTTGTTCGCTGAGAGTCTTGGCCAGGTTGCTTTGACGGAGACTGTCGTTGGTCTGGAACAGATTCGTGATCAGCACTGCGAGCGCGAAAAAGGCAATACCGAGAATGGCAGCAGAGCCCTTGTTGCGCACGACCCACTTGCGCGCTTCTGCAAGAGCTCCGGTTTCGTAAGTGCGTACGACACGTCCTTCGAGGAAGGCGCGTAACTCATCTGCCATGTCCCCCATGCTGGAGTAACGATCTCCGATTTCACGAGCCATGGCCTTTTCGCAGATGGCGACAAGAGCGGGGGGGACGCGGCGATTGATCTGAAGAATCGAGCGGGGCGGCCCCTTGCGAACGGCGCTGAGCAGGGCAAAGGGCGACATCGACTGGCCCTCGTTCACGTAGGGCATCTGTCCGGAGAGCAGCTGGTAGAGAAGCGCTCCGACGGAATAGATGTCAGATTGCGGGCCTATGAGGTCGCCTTTGCCCTGGGCCTGCTCAGGTGACATGTAGGAGGGCGTTCCGACCACAGTGCCGTCCATGGTTTGCAGTGGACTGCGGGAGGGCTCTCCGTCTTCTTGCATGTCGGCATGAATGAGGTCGGCATCCTCGGTGCCTTCAAGGTCGGGTCGCAGGTCGTGCATGTCTTTGCGGCCGGTCACTTTTGCCAGGCCCCAATCCATCACGTACACCTCCCCGAAACGTCCGACCATGATGTTGGAGGGCTTGATGTCACGATGGATCACGCGCTTGCTGTGTGCGTAGGCCATCGCTTCACATACGCGCTGAATGACGCCCAGCGCGCGTGCGACAGTCCAGCCCTCGCGTTCGTCGTGTACGAGTTCGAAGATGGCGCGTAGATCGCGGCCGCGTACGAGGCGCATCGTGAAGTAGAGCTGGCCGGCACCATTGAGGCCGAGCTCATGGACAGGAACGATGCCAGGGTGATCTAGCTGCCCCGTGATCTGAGCTTCTTCTAGAAAGCGGCCGATGTGCCGGCTCTCGGTCGCACTTCCGCGAGGCCCCTTGCGCTGTTTTCTGCCCAGCATCACTTTCATGGCCAGATTGCGACGGAGGTCTGAGTCCCACATGCGCTGAATGACACCCATGCCGCCGCGCGCGATCTCGCCTCGGGGTGAGTAACGTTTGTTGCTCGCGTCGGCAGAAAGCCGCTCGAGAATGTGGGAGATGTCGGCTGTCCCCGGGGGCGCGATGCTCCGGCCGCTGACATCCAATTCGAAGGTGGCGGAAAGCTCACTCGGGCTTGAGTGCGCCCGGCTCTGAGAGGCCTGAGAGTTTGAGTCGCTGTCGAAGCCCTCTCCCAGCCCATCGACAAAACCTGCCATGCGCTGCCAATCGGTCGCGAGTTCGAGCAGTTCATCAGAGAACCGCGGGAATTCCCGGCGATATTGCTCGAAGTCCAGTTCGTGACCTTCGTCGCACAGGCGCAAATAGCGACTGAACGCGTCTTCCGCACATGACGGCGTGCGATCAGCGGAATGGTCGGGTGTGGGCGGCATGATGCTGCGGAGCGCGGGCAGTTTGCGTGCGCGACGGGCCGGGATCGGCCGCTCTGTTTCGCAAACACGCTCCGAGAAGAGCAGTTTAGCAGGAGCTACGCTTGGTGCGTCCTCAACCGGGCCTGTTTACGCTCGAGAAGCTCTCGATTGCTCGTCTAAGGGGAAATTAAGCCGAGGCGCACGGTCACTCGTTGAGTTGCGCTATGCGCCACGCGTCTGTCTCTGCGGCGATGTATCCAAAGGCTTGCCAGTAGGGGCTTTCGAGAATCGATTTCTGAATCGTCTGAGATTTCTTCGTATGCCCGTTCAGGGCTTCAAAGGCGGCCACTCCGTAGCCGAGTGTTGAACCCTGAATCGAACGGAGATCTTCGGGAAGAACCTGTTCAGGTTTGAGGTGTTGGCGGGCCATGAGCAGGAGGCGGTGGTAAGCATCGTTCTCCAGGATGTCCATCTCGGGGCGAACCCTTTCGAGGATTTGAATCTGGGCGCCGGGCGTTGCGTTTTTGGCCTTTGCGACTTGCCGGGAAGCCAGATAGAGCCACCAGCCTGTGGACACAAGAGTGTCGTCGTTTTGCGCGAGATCCAATCCGTCTTGATACTCCACACGGGCTTCTTCGTAGCGACCGAGGAGGTAGTAGGCCAAGCCCAGGTGGTACTGGATATTGCCACGCATCGTGCTCCGTGGAATGCCTGCTGCATTGGGGGCGCCGTCCGGTTCGAGGGCATCTGGTTGGTCTGCGGCGAGCTGTTTTGCGCGTGCGAGATCTTGCACGGCAGGTTCGAAACGCCGAACCGTGATGTAGCGGTGTCCTCGGTGGCGCAACAGCCGAGGGCTGTCCGGGTGCACCTCCAAGCCCTTTGAAAAGACTTCGATCGCTTCGTAGTAAGCCCCCTGGTAGGCGAGCCGACGACCGAGCCAGACAAAGGCATCTTCGCTTCGGGGATGCTCTTCAAGCTCGCGGCGAGCTTCACTGGTGTTACTTTCGAGTTCTGCGCTTTCGACCATGCCCATGGGCAAGGGCCCCAGTGGATGGCCGTCGAGGCCGCGTACGGCCTGCGGTATGGGTGAGCATGCAAGTGTCGCAATGACAAAGAGCGACAGAGTCTGAGCCTTTAACATGGAGAGTTTCACTTTCATGTTTTTGTGAGTCTGCGGCCCGTGTTGCATGGAATAGAGCCTATCTGGGAATGAGATATCGACATGGCTTTCGGGTGCGAACTCGCCGTTCGCGTTCCTACCGCTAGAATGCTGTAACGGGCTTAGAGAAATTCGAACAACATCGACACCGACAAGGAAAAAGACGCATGGCTCGTCGCACAGCACAGCGCGCTGCCATCCGAAAGGTTCTGGAGGAGACCGGCCGGCCTTTAAGTCCTGCTGAGATCCTGCAGGCTTCGCAGTTGTTTGTGCCGGGGTTGGGTCTGACGACTGTGTATCGCACGGTGAATGCGCTCGTGGATGAAGGGTGGTTGGTTGCTGTTGAACTGCCAGGCGAGGCCGCTCGTTACGAGCTAGCAGGCAAGGCGCACCACCACCACTTCCACTGTCGCTGCTGCGGGGCCGTGTTCAACGTGTCTGGCTGCACCGACGGACTTGAGGATCTCTTACCCAAGGGATTTGAGATGGAAGATCACGCGATCGTGCTCTACGGAGCATGCGAGGCGTGTTGCAGCAAGCTCTCAGGGTCACCGACTCCCGTCGAGTCGTCTGCAAACGCCTGAGGTTGTCGGTCAATCTTCCTCGATCTTCGTGCGCTTGCTGACAGCGCTCACGAGCGCGACTTTGGCTCGGCGAAACAACTCACGAGCCGCGCCCTCAGTTGGGCGCCCTGTCTGCTCGGCGACCCAAGCCCAGCTTCCTTTGGCGTAGAGGCGAAGCAAAATGACTTCTCGATGGTCTTCGCTGAGTTCGGCAATGCACTCTTCCATGATGCCGACCAGTTCCTCGTCTTCGAGTGCCTGAACGGGAAGCTTCACATCTGCCGGTGGATCGAACACAAGCGTTCCGCTGGCCATCGCATTGCGGACATGGGTGAGAATGCGCTCGCGACGCTTGTCGCGTTTTTGTGCGTGGTGGTAATCCACCGCTTCCTTGATCTTGTGTTCGGCCAACTTGGCCAGCCAGTTGATGAGGCTCGATTCGTTGCGCATTTCGAAGCGCTCAAAAGATTTCACCGCAGCAATGAACGTCTCCTGCAGGATGTCTTCGGCCTCGAGGTATCCCCGGACGCGGCGTCCGAGGCGCATGCGTACAATGTGCAAGACTCTCTCGTAATACCGTTCAAAGAGGCGGTTGTAGGCCTCCAGATCTCCGTCTTGGGCTCGGTCCACGAGCTCAAACGACTGCGTGAGTTCCGGGTCGCGGTCTCGCATATGGTTCCTCGCAGGCCGTGTATTTACCTGGGAGGGTCGGCGTTCTCCCGCGAGCCGTCAACTGGCAGGACGTTCAGTTGCGCCGGCTAATCATGTCTGCCAAGAGGCCAACGAGGCCAACCTGCAGTGCTGCCGCCAGAATCGTAGCTGTCACGTCGCCCAGGTCGCCTTGGAGCAATTGTACGACTCCCACAACGAACCCCAGGAGGAACAACATCAAGGTGACGGGCAGAAAGATCTTGAGCGGTTCGAAGAACACACTCACGCGCAGGATGAGTACCACGAAATTGAAGGTGTCGTAAATCGGACGAATTTTGCTGGCGCCTGTCCGATGGTGATAGTCGATGGGAACAAACACCACGTGATGGCCACGAGCGAGCAGTGCCATCAGTGTCGTGGTTGTGAAGCTGAATCCATCGCTTACGAGATTAAATCGTCGAACGATGGGCTCCTTGCGCATGACCCGCAGTCCCGAGTTGAGGTCGGGGATAGGGTGTCCCGAGAGGTAGTTTGCGAGGGCGCGCAAGAAAGCTTTCGCGGGGCGACGCGCAAGCGGAATGTGGACGTTGGCTCCCGTACGCGATCCGACCACCATGTCCGCGCGATCACTGAGGAGTCGGTGATAAAGCTCGGGGATGCGTTCATTGGGATAAGTGCCGTCCGCATCCGTGATGGCCACGATGTCGGCTTCTGCCGAGTGGATGCCCGACTTGAGCGCAGCCCCGTAGCCTCGGTTGCGCTGGTGGACGACAAGCTGAAGCACCTCGAGTTCTTCGGCCAACTTCCGAAGTTCTTCCGAGGTACCGTCAGTGCTGCCGTCGTCAACCACGATGATCTCGTGCACGATGCCTGACGTGGCCATCGTGTCGGCAAGCTGGACCAGGGTGGGCCTGATTCCGGCTGCCTCGTTGAAGGCCGGGATGATAATGGATAGTTGCATGCCGCTCTCCAGGGCACGGATCTTAGGTGACGGTCGGTCCTGGTTCATCGCGCTATCCTGAGCGGGAGGCAATCCGTCTGGTTTTTGACCCTCTTTGAGCCCCCGGGAACACGAGTTGGCCGAATTTCGTCCAAGCCCTGACCGCCGCGTTTACCCTGTTTCTCTCGCAATCACCGGCCCCCGCCCTGCTGCCTCTATGGTTCTCCCTCCTCTCGCCCGCCGAAGGCCCGCCGAGCGTGGTTTGTCCATGGTGCTGGCCATGCTGGTGTTGTTTGTGGTGCTGGTCGTGGTGTTCCAGACCCTGGATCTCTCGATCAGCGAGTTGGATCAGGCCTCGCACTACGTCTCTTCGACCCAGATGGGCTACCTGGCAGAGGCCTGCGTGTATCAGGCTTGCTCAGTGCTTTTGATGGATGTCGAAGAGCGCGAGGACTCGGAGGGCGAAGGAGCCGGAGGACTTGGCGGAGATCTCGGCGGAGATCTCGGCGGCGGTGCTTTTGGCGATGAAGGTGATGCGGCCAGTGAGGTCTCGTCCGCAGCCGAGGTCACCATGAACACGGACAGCTTCCTTGATGAGTGGATGGATCCCACCTCATTGGCCCCCCCCATGGGCGAAGGGCTGACGGTCTACGTCGAGATCCAGGACGAGGATTCCAAGATCAACCTGCTGGGCTTGTGGACCGAGGATGAGGAGAAGCGCGAGGAGTGGCGCGAGGTTTTCAGCAACTTATTGGACAAGGCTTTCGAGGGCACAAGCCTCGACATCTCGGCCTTCGATGCCTCGGACATCCAGGACGGATTGGACGAGTGGGTGAAGGGCAACCGGAAAAATTTCCGCAGGGCGCCGCTTCCCCCACTGAAGACGAGCCGCGCCGACGATGAGGCTTTGGAAGAGGCTTTCGCCGGAGATGGCGAACTCGACACCGACATCATCGAGAACGAAGAAGTGCATTTTCCGCTCACCATCCCCGAACTTCTCATGATCGAGGGTGTGACGCACCAACACCTGTGGGGCTTCGTGGAAGATGAGGTGCATTACCCCGGCCTGGTCGACTATCTGACCGTCTGGAGTGAGTTGGAGTTGAAAGATCCGGCTCCGGAGGAAGAGGACGAGTTCACGAACAGCCCTTTCGAGGGCAGCGTGTTCGACGAAGAGATGAACGAGGACGAGGTTGAGTCTCTGGAGCAACTCGAGATTGCAGCGAATGCCACAGCCGGGGGGCGCATCAACGCCAACACCGCCCCACTGGTTGTTCTCCGAGCGCTGGCCCCCGAGGAGATTCCGACGGCTTTTCTCGAGCGGGTGGTCGAGTTTCGGGGGCGCATCCACCAGCTTCGCAACGAGTTTGAAAACAGTCCCGACGTGTTCGGAGGTGATGGCGAACTCACAACCTTTGGGAGCTTGTCCGACGAGGACGATCTTGGGGAAGAGAGTGATCCAGCGCACTTCGTCTTCGAAGAGGAGTCCGAGGTGTTTTCGAAGGTGGAGGCCGAGTGGGAGCTGTCCATTTTTTCCGATGACGAGAAGCGGTCGATTTTCACCAGCCGGCTTGGAGTGCTCAGCAACGTCTTCACGATCAAGATTCTGATCCAGAATCCTGAGACTGGCCGGCGAGCCAGCTACCGGACGATCGTCTGGCGGATGGAGAGCGATGGAGAGGATCCCCGGATGATCACGCTCCTGCCGCTCGAGGAATACGTGGACACCCGGCGAATCGAGGATTACCCCGAAGAGCTCGCAGAACGGACGGATAAGCGGTTTGAGCGCTCGGATGGGACCCGATTTGAGCTGAACTGAAGCTTTCGGGTGGCGCTGGCAGGGCTCTCCATGGATCTGCGCCGGGGCATATTGACCCCCCCTGCCGCGAAGGATTATCTTGCGGGGCTCTAATTTGGGCTGAAAAGCCCGATTTCCTGGGGTGCGTCCCACCTTGCTCATCCTGCTTAAACCGGACGTCTCGGCCCCCGTGCGTGCTGAGGCGGTCGAAGCCCTACGTGCGCTCGGACTGACAGTGGCAGAGGTCCCTCTCGAGGGCCGCTGCCTCTACGTCGTGACTCAGGGCGCTGCCGTGCCTCCTGACAGTCTTTTGCGTATTCCAGGTATTCAGAAGGTTGTGCCGCTTGAAGAGTCTGGCGCGCCTCTGGTGCACGCGACTCACGACGGTGGGCCGCGCACGGTTTGTCTGGGCAACGCGCATTTTGGTGGTGGGTCCCTGGGCGTGATTGCCGGACCTTGCACCGTCGAGTCGGGCGACGACTTGCAGCAGACGGCGCACGCAGTGGCCAGCGCGGGAGCGGCTGCTCTGCGAGGCGGGGTTTTCAAGGTGAGAACTTCGCCACACAGCTTCCAAGGTGGTGGCGCGGCGGCACTGGATCTGTTGATTGCGGCGTCGCAGGAGACGGGCCTGCCTTTTTTCACGGAACTGAACGACCCACGCCAAGTGGCGCTTCTCGGTGATCGTTTAGACGGCGTTCAGATCGGCGCGCGGCATATGCAAAACTTCCCGCTGCTCAAGGAGGTTGCGACGCTGGGCAAGCCCGTGTTGCTCAAGCGGCATATGGCAGCCGATGTGGACGAATGGTTGCTTGCGGCGGAGTACCTACTCGACGCGGGCAACGAGCAGGTGATTTTGTGCGAGCGTGGCGTGAAGAGCGTTGGCCGCCACGTGCGATCGATGCTCGACCTGGGCGCCATCCCCTACCTCAAGCGGCGCGTGGGCCTGCCCATCGTGGTGGATCCAAGCCACGCGGCTGGGCATCACGATTTGGTGCCAGACCTCGCACGAGCTGCCGTGGCGGCCGGTGCGGACGGCCTCATCATCGAGGTGCACCCGCGCCCGGAACAAACCCGCTGTGATGCACTTCAGGCCTTGTTGCCCAGCGAGTTTTCCAAGCTCATGGGCGATGTCCGGCAACTGGCGGCCATGAGCGGCCGGACTGTGTCGGGAACTGTAAGAGCCGTGCGAGGTGCTGTGCGCGAGTCGGCTCCCGACTCGGACGTGTCTGACCGCAATCGTTCGGTGGGGGCCTAGAGTCATGCGCCGCCCGTTCATTGCCGGCAACTGGAAGATGCACCTGGATAAACAGGCCGTGAATTCTTTTTGCGACTCGTTGCGTGCTTCCAGCCACTCGGATGGCGTGACCGTGGGAGTCTTTCCTCCTTTCGTGTACCTGGCACATGTTGTTGAGGCGTTGGCCGGAACCGACATCGTGGTCGGCGCACAGACCTGCAGACCGGAAGAGCATGGAGCCTTTACAGGCGAGGTGGCTGCGGTGCAGGTGAAGGATGTTGGGGCGAGTCATGTCCTGGTGGGACACAGCGAGCGCCGACACGTCATGGGAGAGACAGACGTTGAGATCCGCGCTCGCCTTGATGCAGCGCTGGCGTGCGGACTCGATGTCGTGCTGTGCGTGGGAGAGACGCTCGAAGAGCGTGAAGCCGAGCGCACGGGAGAGGTTGTGCTGGGTCAGCTTGACTCTGGCGTGACCGGACTTGACGGCGGAGAGCTCGTGTCACGCGTCACGATTGCCTATGAGCCGGTCTGGGCCATTGGTACGGGTCTGACAGCGACACCCGAACAGGCCCAGGAAGTTCACGCGATGATCCGAAGCCGACTTGCAACGGCCTTCAGTGACGAGATCTCGCAAGGCGTCATCATTCAATACGGCGGTAGCGTCAAGCCGGCCAACGTCGAAGCACTCATGAGCTGTCCGGATGTCGATGGCGCCCTGGTGGGTGGCGCATCCCTGGCCTATGAGTCCTTTGCGCAACTCATCGAATTCAACACGTAGCAAAGAGAGAGACCAAGCAGATGGAAAGCATCCTTTGGATCCTGTTCACACTCATTTGCGTCATTGTTTCTGGCGTCATCTTGCTTCAGGAAGGCAAGGGCGGCGGTCTCGGTGAAGCCTTTGGTGGAGCAGGCCAGCAGACGTTTGGCGTCAAGGCGCAGGGCATCGCGAAGTTCACCGGATACATGGCAGGCGTACTGGTTGTGCTGGCCCTTGTGATCTCGAGAATGCGCGCCGGCGAAACGGTCTTCACGACCGAAGTGGCAGCCCCTGTGCCGGTCAGCGATCCGACAGAGGCGCCGACCAGCACAACGACCGCACCTGCTGACACAAGCGGCGGCGAAGGTGAGAAGGCCAAGTGACGACGACGGACATCAAAGCAGCCGGAGAGACGGAGGAGCGCCTCAAGCGCGTGGGCGCTCTGCTCGAAGGGCATTTTCAGCTCACGTCTGGCTTGCACAGCAACCGCTATGTGCAGTGTGCAAAGCTTCTTTCTCTTCCTCAGGAAGCAGAGGCCGTGAGCCGTGCGTTGGCAGATCGCTTTTCCAACGTGAAGGTGGACATCGTGTTGGGCCCAGCCCTGGGCGGTGTGATCGTCGCGCACGAAGTGGCCCGAGCGCTTGGAACCCCCTGCCTCTTCACGGAGCGCAAAGAAGGCGAGATGCAACTGCGCCGTGGGTTTGAGATTCCCAAAGGCAGCCAAGTTCTTGTCGTGGAAGATGTTGTCACGACGGGCGGTTCGGTGAAGGAGGTCTTGCAACTGGTGCGCGACGCCGGGGGAGAAATCGTTGGTGTCGGCAGCATCGTTCAGCGTGCGGCGAGCTCACCTTTTGACGTTCGTTACGAAGCATTGCTCGCACTCCAGGTCACAGCCTGGGACCCGAGCGAGTGTCCGTTGTGCGCCGAGGGGTCTGCCCCGGTGAAGCCGGGCAGCCGGCCGGGGAGCTGATTTGGTTCTGTGCAGCATGACGGGTTACGGCCGATCTGAACACGAGGCTCGAGATGTCGGCGTGGAGGCCGAGATCCGTTCCGTGAACGGCCGCCACCTGTCCGTGCGTAGTCGGTTGCCATCTGACTGGATGCGGTTTGAACCTCATGTTGAGCGCCTCGTGCGTTCGGCGGTGGCGCGTGGTGCCGTCGATGTTGTTGTGCGCATTCGCTTCGCTTCCTCGCAGCGCACGCCGGAAATTGATGAGACAGTTTTGGCTGTGTATCAGGGGGCACTCGAACGGATGGGCGGTGGCGAGCCGAGTCACCTCTTGTCTTTGCCAGGAGTTGTGACACTGGTTGAGCCTCGTTTTTCACAGCGCACCTTGGAGCGTGTCTTCAATCTGGCGGTGAAAGATGCGCTGGCCGCGCTTGCGGAATCCCGAAAGGCCGAAGGCGGGCGGCTCGCAGGAGTTCTTGAGCGAGAGCTCAAGGCTTTGGGCCGGCATCTGGCTGTCGTCAAGCGCCGACTGCCCCATGCCCTTGCACGCCAGCAGAAGGCATTGCGTCGACGGCTCAAGGCGTTGCTCGCGGGTGTGTCATTGGACGATCGAGACCCGGCGCTCATGCGCGAACTTGCCGTGTTGGTGGAGCGCAGCGATGTTGCAGAAGAAATCGACCGCCTTCACAGCCACGTGGAGGCTTTTGAGCAAGCGCTTGAGCGCGGCGGACCCGTAGGACGCGAGCTGGATTTCTTGCTCCAGGAGATGGGGCGCGAGGTCAACACACTCGGAGCGAAGTCACTGGATGCCGCGATCAGCGACCGCGTGATTCGCTTGAAAGGCTGCATCGAACGATTGCGCGAACAGGTGGCCAACATCGAATGACAAACGCGTTGGGAAACGGACAACTACTCATCATTTCAGGTCCTAGTGGATCTGGAAAGACGAGCATCATCGAGCGGTTGCGTGAGCACCCGCAGGTGCGCGTGTCCGTCAACGTCACCACCCGTGCACCTCGGGACAAAGAGGTGAATGGCCGTGACTACACCTTCGTGACGCGCGAAGAGTTCATGGAAATGCAGCAACAGAATTTGTTCGTGGAAACGAATGACGTCTTCACGAATGGGAACCTGTATGGATCTTTGCGCAGTGAACTGGACAGCGCTTTGGACGAGCCAGGCATCTGCTACATCATGGAGGTGGACGTGATTGGCGCGCGTAACATTCGCAGCGCTGGCTACGAAGGTCTCCACGTTTTTATTGCGCCTCCCTCGCCAGAGGTTCTGGAGGCGCGATTGCGCAGGCGTGGCACAGACAATGAAGAGGCCATTGCCAAGCGACTTGGACGCGCAGCAGAAGAGCGGGAACTGGCAGAAGAAGACCGCGCCGACATCGTGGTCAATGACGAACTCGACGCAGCAGTGGAACTCATCCTGGACAGAGTGGGCCTCGCGGCTCACCCGTCCTGAACGTATTTCGGGCCCTAACGGCCTTTCACAGATCACGGGGCGCGGATCGCGGCCCACCCGACATCCCAGCAACGAGAGGACTCTCAAGATGGACCGGACCAAGGTCATGGATTTGGCAGATAAGGCTGGAGGCCTGTTTCGTCTCACAGTTCTGCTGCAGAAGCGTGTTCGCGAACTGGTCGGCGGCGCGCCCAAGCTTGTCGAGACGAACGAGATCAACCCGATCAACATTGCGATGGCTGAAGTTGAAGAAGGTGCCATCGAACTTGTCGATCTTTCCGATTCCGAGCTCGCGGCTCTCGAAGCAGAAAGCCAGATCGCCAGCGAGGAAGCGGAGATCTTGGAGGCTCTGCGTACACGCGTCAGTGGTGCGGCATCAACCCCCGAAGGGGCGAGTGCTTCACCCGAATCGAGCGAGGAAGTGCCTGCGCCTAGCGACGCCAGCTGAGCAGCTGGTCGCCGCGTTCGCTGTGGGTTAGCTGTCCGGTGTCACTGCGGTGGAAGTGGCCGCTTGCTGGGCGTGGTCCGCCAGGAGATTCCGTTCTCTCAGACGGACGGCACAAAAGCGCGTGTTGAGTACGAAGGATCCGGTCTCATTCTGGCGTGCGCTGACCACCTCAGCGAGCGGCAGGGCCACCAGAAATCCGTCCGCTGTCGATAAGGCCAGGTAGAAGTGATCCCCCCTCCGTCTGTCGTGTTTCACGACAAGACGCGCGCCGTCACAGGAGATGTCTTCGATCACAACTGCTTGGCGACGCGGCCAGGCCTTGAGACCCTCGAGGGTCTCCGGTTTGAGCGGGAGTCCGCTTTGAAGTCGTCCGCGAAGGGTGTAGGCCCCCGCAGTGGTGGGCAGTGTCCATGTTTGGATGTGGCAGCGGCGGCGGGTTGCTCGACGCGAATCAAGCCCGCTGGCCCGGAAGTCCAGGGAAGCCACCCACTCGCGGTTGCTTCGAATGGGGCGCAGCTTGAGAGTCACCACAAGTGGTTCGGCACATGTCTCGGTGCGCTGGATGTGCATCTCGCGGCCCTCTTCCCACGGGCAGAGACCGGGGCTGACCAGGCGGAGGTCATCTTCTTCGACCTCGACCAGGAAGGCGTAGACCGAGGGGGTGCGGTCTGTGGGCCCGCCTGAAATGAGCACCTTTTCGAAGAGCAGGGGCATGCCTTCCAGAGTGGATTTCCGCATCTTCAACTCATCCATGAGCCGAGCCGCCTGCACCGCAAAGCGTGAAGCGACCTGCTGATCTCTGAAAGCTCCGAGCTCTCGGGCCATGCGGGCTCGGATCGAATTGGTGGAACGGAGCAGGTGATGAACCGCCTCGGGGCCCTCGCGCCACGCGATCGAGGCCAGAAATTCCGCTGAAAGTTCTGTGAGGCCTCTTCTGCGAGCCTCGAGAGTGACGGAATGCCGCAATTGGGCGTGTTTCAGCCAGGCAAGACCGATCCCTGTGAGGAGCACCGCCCCGCCCAGGACCGAAAGGTCCCTGACGAACTGCAGACTGGCTGCCACACCGGGAAAGAGATTGATGAGCGTATCGAGGACCGCCACGATGTCCTTTCTCGGCTTGCACGGCTCGGTCCTTGAGCCCGGTCGAGATGGCCAGTAGGGAGTGATGGCGGTATGGCCAGGACAAGGAGCACCAAAACGGCCAGGAAGGGGCGATCCGGCGGCAAGTCCGGCGGAGCGAGTTCCAAGGGTCGGCGCAACGCGATGCATGCAGAATCCGAAGGGCTTTCGCCCCGATGGCGAGAGATCCTGTCCCTGGTCCTCCTGGGGACCACGACCTTTCTCACGCTGTCGGCCGTTAGCGCGGGCCAGGGCGACAATCTTTGTGGCCCGGCAGGCGAGGCGCTGGCAGGTTTCCTTCTGGGATCCTTTGGATACGCGTCCTGGCTGGTCGTTGGCTGCTTTGCGGTCTGGGGTTGTGTGCTCTTCACCGCCAGCGAGGTGCCCTCCTTCAGTGTTCGCGGCGCGGGCCTGATCCTTTGCATGGTGAGTCTTTCGGCTCTGCTGGCGCATCTGTTCGGCGACAGCAGCGGAAGCTATCCGGCGGGTGGCATTGTCGGGGAGTACATCAACGCACAGCTCATCGTGGCAGGTGGGCTTGGTGTTGTTGGGGCTCGCATCGTGCTCGTGGTGTTGACCCTCATCACGTTCGTCCTGGCCACGGACATTGCGTACTACACCGCGTTGATGACCGGTGCACGTTGGATGAAAGACAAGGGAGCGGTGGTGCAAGCTGCCGCCGCCGAGGCCGCTTCCGTGCGTCGTAAGAAGCAAGAGGAGCGGAAGAGTCGAGTGAAGCCTCAACGGCCCGAGGTTGTCGAACCCGAAGGGGTCGAGGATGAAGACTGGGGTGACGACGAAGAGCTGGCGTTAGCTGCCGCGGCCGAAGAAGAGGAAGAAGAGGAGTACGAAGACGAGGACGAAGAAGAGTACGAAGACGAAGAGGAGTACGAGGACGAAGAAGAAGGCGAAGAAGGCGAAGAGGAGGAGTACGAGGAGGAAGGCGAAGAGGACGAAGAGGACGAAGAGGACGGAGAAGAGGCCGCAGACGATCTCGGCTCAGA
>Ga0315339_1002165_pt1 | contig 15361 bp, 15 predicted proteins | sample ASW17metaG_FD_204514 | JGI IMG/M metagenome (GOLD analysis project Ga0315339, IMG submission 204514) | Ammonia-oxidizing marine archaeal communities from Pacific Ocean, United States - ASW #17 | ecosystem: Environmental > Aquatic > Marine > Oceanic | place: USA: California | collected 2016-12-05
TCTGTCTCAACCGCCTCCACGTCCTCGCCCGACTCTAGCGCGTCAGAGGCCTCACCCGCCAGCACGTCTTCGACTCCGAGCTCCGCAACCTCGGCCGGACTCTCATCGGGCTCCGCTGCTTCTTCCGCTGTCCCCTCCTCCAACAACGCGCGTTCTCGGAGAATCACCGGAAGCTCCTCGGGGCGCGGGAGGTCGTCGAGGGAACGGAAACCGAAGTGCTCCAGGAAACGCTGGGTTGTACCGTACAGGAGAGGACGGCCCAACCCTTCACCGCGCGACGCAACGTCAACTAGGGCACGGTCGGTCAGCGTCCGAATTACGCCTGCGGAACTCACACCGCGGATGTATTCGATCTCGATGCGCCCGATCGGCTGTCGGTAGGCGATTATAGCCAACGTCTCGAGCGCCGGTCCCGAGACCCGGGAGGGTCGGGGTACCGTGTCGAACCGCTCGAGGTAGGGGGCGAACTCGGGTTTGGTCAGCAGCTGGAAACCCTCTCCGAGCTCTCGAATCTCGAATGCCCGCTCCGACTCCGAATAGGCGGCGTTCAACTCACCAATGGCGTCCTCAATCAGGTCTTCATCGAGGGACTCGTCGGCCCGAGCGATCTCTTCGGCCTTGAGTGGTGCGTCGGACGCGAAGAGGACCGCCTCTACGACTTGAGCCGGGTTCAAGAGTCATCTCCTTGGCCCTGCGAGCCTCGATCAGTGGCACCCAAAGGGTCTTCGTCGCCCTCTGGGTCGGACCAACCGTCAGACTCATCGGCTTCACCCAGACCACGATAAACCCACAGTTCCGCAAAAGGCCTCACCTGCCGAAGCTTCACTCGCCGTCTCCTAGTAAGCTCGAGCCCGGCGAGAAACGTCATTACGCCGTGCATACGATTCCTGAACGGTTTGACCAGCCTGCTGAACTCGATGCGTCGGACACGATCGAGCGTGCCTAGAATCAAGTTCATCTTGTCATCCATTGCAACGGGGCGTGTCGCGACGAGATGGGCCCGTATACCGGGCTCGAGGACCGTCACTTCCAACGCGGCAGAGAACACTTCCTCCCAGGTCGTCTCGAGCTCCGTTTCTTCCATCGGCGGCCGAACGCGGGCTTCCAAAAAGCCCTTCCCGAACCTCCTTGCTCGCTCCGCCTCTGATGTGGCCAGTCGCTCACTGATCTCCCGAATCTGTTCGTACTCCAGGAGTCGTCGTACGAGTTCTGCCCTGGGGTCTTCATCCTCCGAGGCGCCGTGGCGCGGCAAGAGCAGCTGTGCCTTGATGCGGATCAGGCTCGCGGCCATCTCGAGGAACTCGCCGGCATTGTCGAGATCCTTGGCTTCGATGCTCTTCACTGCCGCCAAGAACTGCCGCGTGATCAAGGAGATCGGTATCTCGAGGATATCGATGTCCTGTTGTCGAATCAGATGGAGGAGGAGATCCAGCGGTCCCTGGAACCGCTCGATGTCGACGACCAGGAAATCCTCTTGAGCCAGAGGCGTGGCGGTAGACGTCAAATCCACAGATCGACCAGGGTGTCGGCCAGGCCCATCAGTGCCAGAACCGGCCATAGGACGAAGGTGAGGAACGGCGGGTAGAAGTAGATCAGCCCCATCAATACCAGCATGCCGTAGCGGCCTACTTGACGGTACTTAGCTCCCCACTGCCGAGGCAGGAGGTGGTATATGACATGGGACCCATCGAGCGGAGGAATCGGAATCAGATTGAAAACAGCCAAAATCAGGTTGATAAAGATCCCGAACCGCGCCGTCCGGATCAGGAAGCCCAGAACGGGCCCTCCTCCGCCCGTAGCGGCCTGCATCTTCACAAGCACCAGCGCGACCACGGTAAAGAGGATCGCCAAGATCAGGTTTGAGACGATCCCGGCGAGCGAGACCTTGATGTCCCCACTCCTGTAGTTCCGGAACTTCCTGGGGTCGACCGGCACCGGTTTCGCCCATCCGAAAATGACCCCATTGGCCATGAAAAACAGGAAAACGGGAACCAGAAAGGACCCCATCAAATCCATATGGGAAATCGGATTGAGGGTGATGCGTCCGAGTTTCTGAGCGGTGTCGTCACCCTCCCGGAAAGCGACCCAGGCGTGCGCCACCTCGTGCACCACGATCGATAAAATGAGCACGGGAAGAAGGGACAGAAAATCCATCGCGGGAAGGTACCGGCGATGCCTGGCGGGGGCTACCCCTCTGGCCGGAAGGACGGGTTCTTGATCGCCCCTGCCCTTTCGGATATACTTTCACGCTGATTTGGAAGGTAGAACAAAGGCTTAGGGATCAAATGCCGAATATCAAAAGTGCCAAGAAGCGGATGCATACCAGTCGCGCCGCGAACGAGCGTAACCGAGCCCAACGGTCTCGGCTGCGGACCGCCATCAAGGAGGTCCAGCAAGCTGCCGACGCCACCGAAGCTCAGGCCGCTTACAAGCGTGTCCAGGTGCTTCTCGACCGCGCCGCCACAGGTCGTTTGCTACACCCGAACGCCGTGGCCCGCATGAAGAGCAATCTGGTACGTAGAGTAAACGGGATGGCTTAAGGCCATTTCGCCCACCGGTCTGCACCGCACCGGGGCTCGGTCGGCTAACGCCGACCGAGTTTTTTTGTGCACTAATTTCGGTTTTCGGTGGTAGTCGTGCCTATTGCAACCTGAGGCACATCGACTAGTGTGCATAAACGACACTTCAACCCACCGTTTACTCCTCGAAGGGGGCGACCGATGAAGTCCATAATTCCCGCATGAATCAGAACTTCACGGTCGAGCGGGTCTACGATCCAGCTTCGTAAATCGAGTCTACTATGACCTTGTCGCGTCGAGCGTTTCTGGGGTCGGCCTTGATTGCGGCCGGGGCTCCTGAGGACCTTTTTCGCCAGGCGGAGCCCTATGTGCTCGTGCTTGGCGTGGTTCAGGATGGCGGCCTGCCGCAAGCCGGGTGTTATAGCGAACGGTGTGAACAGGCCCGCAAGGAGCCGCCACGATACGTGGCATCGCTCGCGATCGTGGACCCTGCGGCTGAGCGCTTCTACCTAGTTGACGCTTCGCCCACGCTAACGGCTCAGATGGACCTGATCGAGGAGCCGGCGTTCCGAGAGCGGGCGAACCGCAGAGACCCCTTCGACGGCATCTTCCTGACCCACGGCCACATGGGGCACTACCTCGGGTTGGCCCTGCTGGGCCGAGAGGGTGTCGGCATAGCGCCGACCGACTGCTACTGTTCGCCTGCCATGGAGCGTATGCTCACCGACAACGCTCCATGGAGCCTGTTGGTCGACGAAGGACGTCTCAAGTTCCCTCGCATTCCGATGGACCGTTGGACCAACGTCGACGGCGTCTTCGACGTACGGATGGTGCCCGTCCCCCATCGTCCTGAGTTTTCGGACACGGTCGGTTACATGTTCCGCGGGCCCCGGCAGACGATTCTCTACGTACCGGACATCGACTCTTGGGAGGAATGGGACCGGCCGGTTGCCGAGGTCGTGGCGGGAGTAGATGTGGCACTCATAGACGGGAGTTTCTACTCCGGCGATGAAGTGCCCGGTCGCAACATCGAGGACATCCCCCACCCTCTTGTCCCGCACAGCATGAACTTACTGCAGGACGTAGCACAGACCGATTCTCGCGTGGTGTTCATCCACTTGAACAACACGAACCCGGCACTGATCCGGGGAGGACCTCAGGAGCGAGAGATTCAGCGCCGGGGCTTCGAAGTGGCCACGGAAGGTCTCAGGATCCCCCTCTAGTGTTCACAGGGGTCGGCGGGCCAGATGGGACGGTACTCCGCCCGTCCAAGCTGTTCTCGGCCAGCCTAGCCGTTCGCCTGCCAGACAATTTCTCCGCCCACGATCGTGTAGCGAGCCCGCCCGGTAAGATCCCACCCGTCGAACGGCGTGTTGTGGCTCTTGGACAAAAACGCCGCTCGATCCACTTTCCAAGCCTCATTCACGTCTACAATGGTGACGTCGCCGATCGAGCCGCTCGCCAAGGTACCGCCCTCGAGGTTGAACGCCCTCGCCGGACTGCAACTCATGCGCTCAACCATCGTGGCCAGATCGATGAGACCCTTACCGACCAGATGAGTGAGGGCCAGACCCAGTGATGTTTCAAGACCGACAATGCCGTTGGGGGCATCGTCGAACGCCTGTTCCTTTTCATCGTAGTGGTGTGGGGCATGGTCAGTCGCCAAAACGCACAGGGTCCCGTCGGCCAAGCCTTCTCGCACGGCTTCACGGTCAACGGCCGAGCGGAGCGGCGGATTCATCTTCGCGTCGGTATTGTAGCCCTCTACTGCTTCATCGGTCAGGATGAGGTGGTGGGGCGAGGCTTCGGCGGTCGCTTTAATCCCGCGCGCCTTCGCCTGACGGATGGCCTCCACCCCGTAGGCGGTCGACACGTGCTGAAGGTGGATGTGACCACCTGTCAGCTCAGCGAGTAGGAGATCACGGACAATGTGAATGTCTTCCGAGGCGTTGGGCTTTCCCCTCAAGCCGAGCCGGGTCGATACTAAACCTTCGTTCATCCCCCCCTGTGCCGAGACCCCTAGATCCTCAGGATGGTCTGCGACCGGCACACCGAACGCCTGCGCATACTCTAGGGCTCGCCGCATCAGTCCAGAGTCCATGACCGGGTTGCCGTCATCGGTGATGCCCACCGCCCCAGCCTCCACCATTTCCCCGACGGCAGCGAGTTGGATCCCTTCTTGCCCATGCGATATCGCCCCAACCGGGTACACCCGAGCCGCTCGGGCCGCCGCAGCCTGGGCAAGAACAAACCCCACTCCTGCAGGGTCGTCGATGACCGGATCCGTGTTGGGCATAGAGCAGATCGATGTAAACCCTCCCGCCGCCGCGGCCTTCGCACCCGTGGCAATCGTTTCCTTGTGCTCACCACCCGGCTCACGGAGATGGACGTGCACGTCGATCAGGCCGGGGGTAACGAGCAGCCCCGACGCGTCGACCTCCTGAGCACCCTCGGGAGCCTCGACATTCTCAGAAACTTCGGCGATTCGTCCATCGACGACGAGGACGTCTCGAGTGCCGTCCAACGCCTGGCTCGGATCAACGACCCGACCCCCACGGATCAGAAGCGAAGCGCTCATTCGTCTACGTTCTCCTTGGCGGCTTCCGCCGTGTCGGGCTCGCCCCCGGCTAGCAGGTAGAGAACCGCCATCCGGACGGCCACCCCATTGGTCACTTGCTCCAGAATCACCTGTTGCGGACCATCTGCGACGTCACTGTCGATCTCGACGCCTCTGTTCATCGGACCCGGATGCATGATGAGCACATCCCGAGGAGCCGCTTCGAGCCGGGCTTTGGTCACTCCCCAAACTCGGTTGTACTCACGGAGGCTCGGGAGAAAGCCGTCCTTCATTCGTTCCAACTGTAGCCGGAGCACGTTGAGGACGTCGGCCCACTCGATCGCCTCTTCAATGCGGCTGAACACCGTCACCCCGAGGTCCGCGATTCCCATCGGAAGCAGCGTCTTCGGTCCGCATACCGCCACTTCAGCCCCGAGCTTGATCAGCCCATAAATGTTGGACCGAGCAACCCTCGAATGCCTAATGTCGCCTACGATGCAGACCTTCAGCCCCTCGATCCGACCGAGGTGGCCCCGAATGGTGAGCATGTCCAGAAGCGCCTGCGTGGGATGCTCGTGGCTTCCATCTCCGGCATTGATGACCATCGAGGGAATGCGTTCGGCAAGGAACCCTGCGGCCCCCGACGACCCATGACGGATGACCACCATATCGATGCGCATGGCCTCGAGATTCCGCGCCGAGTCTACCAGCGTTTCACCCTTCACGACCGACGATCCGCTCGACGAGATGTTGACCGTGTCGGCGCTCAGGCGCTTCTCCGCGAACTCGAAGGACACGCGCGTCCGGGTCGACGGCTCGAAGAACAGATTGACGATCGTCTTACCCCGAAGAACCGGGACCTTCTTGATACGCCTTTCAGAAATCTCCTTGAAGGGCTCCGAAGCGTCCAGAATGGTCAGGATCTGCTCGGCCGAAAGATTCTCGAGACCGATCAGGTCCTTGCCGATGGAAGACGCGGTCCGGGTCATTCAGCCCCCGTTGTGACCTTCACGATGTCCACCGCGAGTTTGCCGTCGATCTCGGGCACGCTCACATCGACCGTGTGGTTGGGGAGCACCGATACTGCGCGCCCCACTACGTCCGGCTGAACCGGAATCTCTCGGCCACCTCGATCGATGAGCACACACAGAAACACCCGAGAAGGCCGGCCCCAATCCATCAGCTCGTTGAGCGCGGCCCGGATCGTCCTCCCGGTGAAAAGAACGTCGTCGACCAGGACTACAGCGCGCCCATCGATTCCGCCGGAGGGCAAGACGGACTCGCCGACGACCGGACGGGGGCCAACGACCATCAGATCGTCGCGGTAAAGTGTGATGTCCAGCGTGCCGAAAGGAAGCTCGACACCCTCTGCGCGCGTGACCTCGGTGCGGATGAGATCCGCAATCTGAACGCCGCGTCGTTGGATGCCCATGATGGCGAGATCACTAGGTCCTTCATTTCGCTCGACGAGCTCACCAGCCATCCTCACTACCGCTCGGCGAATCGCCTGTTCGTCCATGATCGAGACGTTCAGTAGAAGCTCCCGTCGTTGGCTCGATTCCCCCATGCTACAATCCCCGTGGGCCGATCCCCGGTGGAGCCGGCCCCCGGGGTTCGTACTACCGTTCCAGGGCGCCGGAAGGTAGACAAGGTCCCGGTGCTTTACAAGGGAACCGAGGCCCGGCATCATGAACCCCGTTTGACCGACCCCTCACCCCGTCAAAGGGCATCCATGCGTCTGAGCACGATTCCTCGTCTTCTCTTAGTTGGGATTGCCGCGGCGACGTTTTTTCCGGCAACGGCGGCCGCTCAGGAGGTAAGCGACGCACCGAAGGTCGTGCTCGGTGGCGTACCCTTCACTCTGGAGGTGACCGGCGGAACCGACGATTCCCTCTGGTATGAAGTGCGGAACGCCGGGAACACGCTCCTCGGCTCGGGAACGGTCGCTGCAGGGGCAACGGCCAGCATGGCCGATCTGGTCGTCGCTGGGCGCGACGAGCTTCCTCTGTCGGTCCTTATCGGCGATACCACACACCAGGTGCGCCCACCCTTCGCCCCGGGCTGGTTCTCACTCATGCCCCCTCTGGTCGCCATCCTGCTGGCCCTCTTGTTCAAGGAGGTCATAACGGCGCTGTTCGCTGGGATTTGGCTCGGTGCCCTGGCCGTGGCCGGATACAATCCGTTCTCGGCGCTTTGGCGTACGATTGATACCTACGCCGTGCCCGCGTTGGCCGACTCGGACGGCGGCCACACTCAGATCGTGGTGTTCTCGCTCATGCTGGGAGGCCTAGTAGGGATCGTGGCCAGGAGCGGAGGGACCCAAGGTATCGTCGATGTCGTGAGCCCCTTCGCGAGCACGAGTCGCCGCTGCAAGATCGCGACCTGGATGGCGGGCTTGGCGATTTTCTTCGATGACTACGCGAACACGCTTATCGTCGGCAACACGATGCGTCCGATCACGGACCGTCTCAAGATTTCCCGAGAAAAACTGGCGTATATCGTGGATTGCACGGCCGCGCCCGTAGCCGCGATGGTGCCGATCTCCACCTGGGTGGGTTATGAGATCTCACTGATCTCTGACGGGATGAGGATCTCGGCGGGGCAAGCGGGCACCGACCCGGTGCTGGCCCAGACGCTGGCCACGGTCAGCCCCTTAGCGGTGTTCATCGCAACCATTCCGTACCTCTTCTATCCATTACTCGCCGTCGCATTCGTGTTCATCACTTCCATCATGGACCGCGACTTCGGTCCGATGGCCGCCGCAGAGGTGAGAGCCGCCAAAGGACAGGGGCTGCACCGTCCCGGCGCGCAACTCACAGTCGACACCAGCGGCTCGCTTCTGGCGCCCGCTGAAGGCGTCGTGCCCCGGTGGTACAACGCCGCGGTCCCGATCATCACCGTTATCCTCGTGGTCTTGATCGGACTCTATACGAGCGGGAAGGCCTCGGTGGACGAGGGCGCGTCACTGATGGACATTTTCGGGGCTGCCGATCCGTTCGCAACACTCCTCTGGGGGTCGTTCGCCGGATGTCTGATGGCGATTGGACTCTCCGTGGTGCAGAGAATCCTGACTGTGAATCAGGCACTGGACGCGTGGTTCGCCGGAATCAAGGCTATGATGATCGCGATGGTCATCCTGGTCATGGCTTGGTCCCTGGGTGCAGTAACCACGGACCTGGGCACGGCACATTACCTGGCTCAGATCCTGAATGACTCCTTACCCATTCAGGTTATTCCAGCGCTCGTGTTTCTGACCGCGGCGGCCATGGCGTTTGCGACCGGTACGTCGTGGGCCACGATGGCGATCATGATCCCGTTGGTGATTCCCTTAACCGTTAGTCTTGGGGGGGGCGAGGGATTCATGGTGCCCGGCGAGTATTCGATCCTGCTCGGTGCGATCAGCTCCGTGCTCGCCGGGGCGATTTTCGGCGACCATTGCTCACCGATCTCCGATACCACCGTATTGAGTTCGACGGCGGCCGCGTGTGACCACGTGGACCACGTGAAGACGCAACTACCGTACGCACTTCTGGTGGCGGCTCTCGGAATAATCCTGGGCGACCTAGGGACCGCCCTGGGTCTTCCCGTCTGGGCGGCACTTCTGCTGGGCGTGCTAGTCTTGGTCGGGGTCTTGAAGGTCCTGGGCACCTCTGTATACCGAGAGGGCCCGAACAGCGAAGCGGCAGCCTAGGGATCTACTCGGAGAGTCGCGTCAGAACTCAGCGGCCGAAGCCCGCCTCGCCTACCCGGCGTAGGAAGGGCACGTCATCGGGGCTCTCGCCAGAGGCCACGGCCCAGTCGTAGGAGAACAGCACGACGCCTCGGACGCCCATACCCCGGGCGATGCCGATCATATCGACGGTGCCCTGATAGGAGGCGAGGTACGTTCCGACCCCCGCCCACACCCTATCGCCGCCTCCGACCTCTACCGCCTTGCCCATCAGTTCCCGATACCGTTCTTCGTCGGCCGTGTAGGCCATGGGCGCCACCATATCGACGATGTCATCACGAATCCATGCAGCCCAGTCTTGATAGCGCTCGGTATAGGAAGTGGTCGGGTCCGGGAAAACGGCGGCTGACACGAGGACATCTGGCCGTCGTCGTTTGGCGCCTGTATGGATCCGCTCGACCAAATCTGTAATCTGAGCCCGGCGGAACTCGGCCCAGGGACCCGCCAGGGCGTTGGCGTAGGCGAGGGGGTCCGCTAGCGCCGCCTGGTCCAACTGTGTACGCCGGCCCGGAGGCACTCGCTCCCCGACCCATGACCGGAACCGTGACAGAGCCGCTCGCGAATAGTCGTACTCGCCACTCGGATAGCGCACGTAGTCCATGTGCAGACCATCGATATCGTAGCGGTCCACTAGATCCATCGCCACGGAATAGACCCGCTCCTTCACTTCCGGGCTGGAGGGACTCGAATAGAGCCCCTCGACCCTGATCCGGTTCTCGTCGGCGTGACGCCTCAGCCGATCCAAGAATCTCGGGTCCTTCGGATCCAACACGTTCAATTCTCCCGCCAATTCACGAGGGACCGCGAGCAAATCGGGTCGCTCGTTCACCAGATGACCGGGGTCGGTCGAGAGGCGAAGGGCGCTCGAGACCAGGTGCACGTTCATCCAAGCGTGCACCTCGATGCCGCGTCGGTGGGCCTCTTGGAGTGTCAACGCCAAGGGATCGAAGTCCGGACGAGCCTTTAGGGCGTCGGCGCGGGGCTCGATCCCGTTAGAAAAGTAGCTATCCGCTCTTCCGCGGACCTGTACCAGAAGCGTATTGAAGCCTGCGTCTGCTGCCCTCCGTACCATCGCGCGAACGGAGTCGGGGTGGGTCAGGGTAGTACGTACAACCCAAAGGCCCCGGTTGGCGGGGACACCCGAGGAGGATGGTTGACGCTCGGAAGCGACCGCGGCGACGGCCCCGCTCGGAGCGGGTGGCGTGCCCCCGACCGCTGCGGCGCCCACAATCTGACATGAGGCAACCAGGAACGCTGCGCCCACGAAAGCACCAAGCGTGCCTACGCGGTGCCGGCGTCCCCTATGCCCTGCGAGCACGAAAGAACTCCTTCAGCAGGGTTCCACTCGCGTCGGCGAACACCCCAGCAGTGACTTGGATGGAGTGATTGAGCCGCTCGTCCTGCACGAGGTTTTCGAGGCTCCCGACCATTCCGGCCCTAGGGTCTGTCGCTCCGAAAACGAGTCGCGGAATCCGAGAGAGAACGGACGCACCGGCGCACATCGCGCAGGGCTCCAGCGTGACGTACAGCGTGCACTCCAAGAGCCGCCAGTCACCGATTAGGTGGGCTGCCTCTCTCAGCACCACCACTTCAGCGTGGGCCGTTGGGTCCCGCTCGGTGACCGTGAGGTTGTGCGCCTCGGCCAGTAGCTGTCCCCGCTGAGTGACGACCGCGCCAACCGGCACCTCACCACGAGACCTGGCCAACATCGCCATCTCGAAAGCACGGGCCATCCATATGGCGTCCAGAGGCTCCGGCGGTGTCCACTCGACACGGGGGGAAAGCGTAGGTGTACCCATGCTCAGGCTGCCGGGAAAGGACGTCCAGGGAGAATCCCCGGCGGGAACATCCTCTAGTGGGCCGTGGTGCTGACCAAGATGGTGGCGTCGTCCATTCGCCGGTGGAGCGCGACGACCCGCCCGATAAGCTGCAGCCGAGATGGATCTTCAACCGCCGTCGCCGGCCCTCCCTCGAGCACCGGACTGAGGTAGACACCTCGGCCGTTGCGGGAGAACTCATAAAAGGACGGCCCGCCCTCAATGCGCGCCACCACAATGGATTTCTCCGCCACCTCGTCGACTGTGGCCGGCTCGATCAGCAAGAAATCTCCCTCGTCGATACCGAGAGACGAGAATCCAGGTCCGGTCGCACGAACGAAGAATGATCCCTTGGCGCCTGCGAGACGGCGGTCCAACGTGAGGTGCATCTCGGCCTGCTCGGTGCGTAGGCCAGCCCTGTCCTGCGGAAGCTCATGATAGCATGGGACTGAGACCGTCTGTGCGCTCAAATCAACGCCCAAGATTTTTACACCGCGTGACCGCGCAGGATCGCGCTCTAGAAATCCCTTGTCGGCGAGAGCCTGTAGGTGTTCGGAGACGGTCTTGGTGCTCTTGATCCCAAACCGCTCGCCAATTTCACGGATGGATGGCTGATAGGTGTTGGTACGAAGGTAATGCACCATGAAATCGAGGATCTTTCGCTCAATTTCGGTGATGCTTTGCTCCATCCGGGACTCCGATACGCTTGGATTGGGCGAAACACGAACGCCTGTGTACACAATAAACACCTGTTCCCGTCCCCGAAAGGGTCTTGTCGGAGCTGAGAGGACGACATCCTAATGCGTGGCGATCCGCCGAGTCAAGGAACGGCGCTAATTCTGATCCGTCGAGGACGTCGGCGAGGTCGCGAGCCGGTCCATTGCCCGATCGAGACGCTTCAGAACGCTTTCTCTGCCTAGAAAATCAAGAACTTCGAAGATACCCGGGCTTGCCTGTCGACCTGTCACCGCCACACGAAGCGGATGGATCACTTTGCCTAGACCCACCGAGGTTTCCTCGGCGTAGCCTCGCACCACGCCCTCCACAGCTTCGGGATTCCAGTCGACCTCACTCAGCCTCGACCGCAACGCTCGCAGCTGTGCGAGGGCATCCTCGGGGGCCTTTAGCCAGTGTTTCGCAACGGCTTCTGGCTCAAACTCGACCTCGTCTGAAAAGAACGGGCGGGCTAGTTCTACCAGGTCCGGCGCACGACGCGCGCGCGTTTTCAGCAGATCGATAAGGCCGAGATACCACTCGGAGCGCTGTTCGAGTTCCGACCGGGTAGCCAAACCCGCTTCCTCAAGTCCGGAAGTCAGGAGGGGCTCCAACTCCGGGGCGTCGCTGGCATTGAAGTACTGACCCGAGAGCCAATCGAGCTTCTTGGTGTCGAAAATGGCACTCTTCTTCAACACCCGATCCATCGAGAACCGAACAATCAGTTCCTGGATCGTCATGATCTCCTGGTCATCCCCGGGGCTCCAACCCAGCAGAACCAGGAAGTTGACCATCGCCGGAGCAAGCAGGCCCTGCTCTTCGTACTCCCCGACCGCCGTAGCTCCATGGCGCTTGGACAGCCTCTTCCCGTCCCCCCCCAGGATCATGGGAACGTGGCCAAACGCGGGTACAGGCCAGCCCATGGCTTCATAGATCAGGATCTGCTTCGGGGTGTTCGAAAGATGATCGTCCCCACGGATCACATGGCTGATGCGCTGGTCCGCGTCGTCCGAAGCGACAGCGAGATTGTAGGTAGGACTGCCGTCACTACGAAGAATGACTAGATCGTCAATGTCCTCGTTCTGAAAGGACATTTCCCCATGGACCATGTCCTTCCACTTCGTTGCTCCCTCGGGCACGCGGAATCGGAGCGCGTGAGGAATGCCTTTCGCGGCCAACTCCTCGGCTTCGCCAGCGGCAAGGGATTCCGCCCGCCGCCGGGGTACACGTCTAACCGACGCCCCGCCCTTCGCTACCTCACGCTCCCGCGCCAGGTCCTCGGGGGTCATGAAGTCCCGGTACGCTTTGCCTTCCTCAAGCAGACGGAGCGCATCCTTGCGGTGACGATCGACCCCATCACTCTGAAAGTAGGGCCCCTCGTCCCAATCCAAGCCCAACCACCTCAGGGCATGAAGGATCGCCTCCGTGTGTTCCGGCTTGGACCGGTCCCGATCGGTATCCTCGATGCGTAGCACGAGGGCCCCGCCATGGTGCTTACTGAACAGCCAATTGAAGAGAGCCGTGCGCGCCCCACCAACGTGGAGATAGCCGGTCGGAGATGGAGGAAACCGTACTCGTATCGTCATATATTACAATAGCTTATAGCAGTTTAGTTTAGGTTGTTTCACGATGGCAATCAGAACTCCAATACGGTGCCGGGGAGCGCCTCCGGGTAATGCGTCTGTACATATTCGTCGAGAATCACCTTGAATTCATCTACCAGGCCGTCCCCACGGAGTGTGGAGTGATGCTGGCCGTCGACGTATACCGGGGCTTTGGGCTCCTCGAATGTACCCGGCAACGAGATCCCGAGATTGGCGTGTTTCGACTCGCCGGGACCGTTTACCACACAACCCATAACAGCGACCGTCATCTCTTCGACGCCGGGATAGTGTTCACTCCATCGCGGCATCTGCTCCCGGATATACCCGTGAATCTCTTGAGCCATCTCCTGGAAGAACGTGCTCGTCGTGCGACCGCACCCCGGGCAGGCCGTCACCTGTGGCTCGAAACTCCGGATGTGAAGAGACTGTAGGATCTGCCTTGCCACCCGCACCTCTTCGGCGCGGTCACCCCCCGGTTCAGGCGTCAGAGAGACTCGTACTGTGTCGCCGATACCATCGATGAGGAGAGGACCGATTCCAACCGCGGTCGCCACGACGCCCTTGGTCCCCATCCCTGCCTCGGTCAAGCCGAGATGGAGCGGGTAGTCACTTCGCGTCGCTAACAAGCGGTATACCTGGATCAGGTCGGGCACCTCGGACACCTTGGCGCTCAGGATGATCATGTCGTGACCCAGTCCCAGCTTCTCGGCCAGCTCGGCGGAGCGCATCGCGCTCTCCACCATCGCGTCCATTAGGACCTCTCGACCATCCTTCGGAGCTGGAAGTCCTGCATTCTCGTCCATCAACTCAGTGAGAAGACGCTGGTCCAAGGACCCCCAATTGACGCCTATCCGTACCGGCGTGTCATTGGTAATCGCAACCTCGATGATCTTCTGGAAATTCTCGTCCCGGCGCTTGGTTCCAACATTCCCCGGATTGATACGGTACTTGGCTAACGCCTGTGCGCACGCCGGATGCGCCGTGAGAAGTAAGTGCCCGTTGTAGTGAAAGTCTCCGACGATGGGCACGTAAACGCACTGGTCGGCCAATCGGGCCACGATCTCGGGGACAGCCGCAGCGGCCCGGTCGTGGTTCACCGTTACTCGTACGAGCTCACTTCCAGCCTCGGCCAACTCACGGACCTGGATGACAGTCCCATCGATATCGGCAGTATCCGTATTGGTCATCGACTGTACGACGACCGGGTGCATGCCACCTACCGGGACACCTCCGACATCGACCACGACCGACTCTCTACGATTCCAGCAGCTCACACTTATCCTGCGCTTCAAGGGTGGATAGACACCGGGGAATCTACCGAACGGTCTCGGGGGCTCCAAGACTGGCCAATGCTGTGCCCCTAATCAAGCGTCTGTACGGGAACCCCAGATCGGTCGCAAGACGTCGCCCGGGGAACCCCGTCGGCGTTCGGGGTATCCTGCAGAGCCCTACACCACCCCTTTAGGAGGAAACACATTGTCCGACGCGCTAATCACGATCCGGGAAAACGGATCGCTACGGATAGATGGCGAGATTCCCTTGTGCGATGCTGACGGAAATCCTGTCATGACCCCCGAGGGAAAGCCTTATTCACTCTGTCGCTGCGGCGCGTCGAACCGGAAGCCTTTTTGTGACGGCAGCCACAAGACGAACGGTTTCGATGGTACACTGGCGGACGCAGCGCCCGGGGCCTAGCGCCCCCAACACCTGTCGACGGATGGCGGGGTAACGAGCTACCGGATCAGGTACTAGGCTCGGATTCCGTGTCCGTCCGGATGCCCTATGTGGGGAAACACCTTGCTGCCTTCCACTCGAAACCAGGCACGAGACTTCTTCTCCTCGGGATGGTCTTCTGCGGTGTAAACCAGGCCATCCTTGATGACGAACCACGGCTTGAAGTCCACCCTCTTCGGGTGTCCCACATCAGGAAATAGCTTGCCGTCCTTCACCCGGAACCAAGGACGCCCGCTAATTCCGACCGGATGAGCATGGTCGAGATAGAAGTACATCGCCTCGGTGTGTTTTCATCCTTTACCAACGCGACCACAACGGGATGTGGCGGCGGCTATCCGCAGAACATCGAATACTGCTCACGGGGTGAGGGGATCTACTACGACCTGAACATGCTTCAGGAATCCCTCGACGTCGTCGGAGACATGGGCCCGGCCTTTATCCTTTCGCATGCCATGGGTGGCCACGTCTCGTGGCTCCTCGACTGGTCCACATGGTTGACCCCCGAAATCTCTGCGCCTCCTGGCGGACTGTTGGGCCGGGGCCTGGACTGGGGACGCTTCGGCTCGAGGGTTCCTGGAGGTGTCCGACCCCGAGGCGGCTGTGGGACAGGTCGTGAGGCTCTACGAGGCTCCGGGCACATGGTTCGATGCGGAGAGGTATGGCTCACCCGAGCGCAGAACCGCCGC
>Ga0315339_1002166_pt1 | contig 15359 bp, 16 predicted proteins | sample ASW17metaG_FD_204514 | JGI IMG/M metagenome (GOLD analysis project Ga0315339, IMG submission 204514) | Ammonia-oxidizing marine archaeal communities from Pacific Ocean, United States - ASW #17 | ecosystem: Environmental > Aquatic > Marine > Oceanic | place: USA: California | collected 2016-12-05
TCCCCACATCACCTCCATCAGCACCATCTTCTGACCCAGGGAATAGTTGGCCTTAATCAGCTTCGTGAACTGGTAAAGATCCACAGCCTCTCTTCGGGCCAATTCGGCGAGATCGATCAGCACGTCAGCATTCGCCTCGTCGAGCCCGTACTGCCTGCGAACGGCAGAGGTCAGGTGTCGTCGCTCGTCTTCCGCGAACTCGTCGTCCGCATAGGCCAACTCGATGAGGAGGGCGCAGGCGGCCAGTCGTACGTCTTCCTCGGCGAGGTCCTCATCGACGTCCGGAGGCGCCATGGAGTCACTGAAGAAGTTTTTTATTGCATCGAGCATCGCCGGCTCCTCGACTCGACCGTCAAGGCAGTGATCTGAGGTTCCAAATTTGAGGTACCGGGCATGCTAACGGGCCCATAGGGTCTTTGCCAGATGTCCGCTGGAGCGACGGCTAACGCTCTAGCTTGCGCACCTTGGCCACGCCCACTCGGAGCGGCATCACGATGCAGACCGCCGTAAGAGCTAAGGCACCCGAGGCTCCCAAGACGAGCGGCAGGACACCGGCCGTCACCCCCGGGGTCTCGAATTGCAACAGAAGGAAGCGGTAGACCGGCCAAGCGAGAAGGATCACCACTCCACCCAGATAACTGACGGCGGCCATCATGAAGACGAGCCCACCGAACGAGGTGGAAATCTCGGTCATGTTGTCCGTGTCGTAGTTCGGATATAGCGCGCCGAACCCGAGGGCCAGCGCGGTCATCGCGAAGGTGATCCCAATCATCGCAACCATGGTGATGACAAGAATCAGGGTGGTCGCGTCTAGAATAATGTTGGTCGACACAATGAGCGGGAGCGCTACCGCCATCAGAGGAATCGTGCCGACCCAGTACTTCGTCATGAACAGGGTGCGCACGTCGAGGGGCGAGGATCTGAGCGGCCAGATCATCCGGCCCTCCAAAGACATCCCCCGAAAGACGAAGCGAGCCGCGATTGCCGCTACTACGAACCCGGCGAGGCCGAGGTGTCGAGGAAGGACACGGCGTTGATTAGGAAGAAGGAGACCTGCTCACCGGCTCGAGGTTGGAGCTGACCGACCGGACGACACACTCGACGTCGGCGGAGATCAGGTCGTCGTTCACCACTTCGATCGTCACACATTCAGCTCCCGAGCACGCCGATGCATTTCGCGGGCTCTCTCGGGCTCGTGCATTCTGTCGAACAGCATTCCGAGCGTATGGTATGCCCGCCAATTCTGGGGCTGTAGCTCGATGACTCTCTCCATGATCGGAACGGCCTCTCTCACTCGGCCGAGACGGTTCAGGGATTCCCCACGGTAGAAGTGGGCGGCAGCGTGTCGGGGGTCCTCTCTGCACACCCCACGGAGGCCGGCTTCTGCCTCGGCATAGAGGCCCTTCCGGAAGGCGAGCAGCCCCTCTTTCACCCGAACCTCAACGTTCCTGGGGTCGAGGCTCACGGCCAACTTCAGCTCGGTGTCGGCGTCTTCGAACCTGCCAACCGCTCCATAGGCCGCGCCGAGGCTGGCACGAACACGAGCGTTGTGGGGATCCAACTCGCTGGCGGCCAAGAAACACTCGATCGCCAATTCGGGGCGTCCGAGATCATCATAAAGAGTGCCCAAGCCGAACTGGGCATCGGCATACGCAGGCGTCTCGCTCAGGATTTCGATATACAAGCGCAGGGCCTCTTGCAGGCGTCCCTCCCGCGCCGATTGGATCGCATACTCCAGTCGCTCGTCGATGCCCAGTTCGGCCTGGGCATCCGGAGCTTCCTCTGCGGCGGCCACCGCCTCCGGGGCGGATTCGTCCTCGGCGGTGACATCTTCGACGTCATCGAGCTCCGCTAGGTCGGCAACGAAGACTACCGGGATCACTTTGTCAGCCGCATCCCCTGGGCTGTCCCCCGGCGCGATCCTCTGGTCGACTCCTTCGAGCAGGTCTCCCTGTAGAGACCCGTCTTCAGTCTTCAGACTCTCCTGGTTCCTTCGCCGTCGGCCTGGGTTATGGTTTTTTTTGGCCATCGGAAGGCTCCGCCTGCGTGAAATCACGCACCCAGTCGAGGAAGGGACCATGCCCCCCTTCGACAGCCAGTGTCAGCACCTCGGGAACGTCGTATATATGCAACTCCGCGATCCTCTCGGCGAGTCTCTCCGTTCGGGCCGCAACAGTCTTGAAGATAAGCAGAACCTCGCTCTGCTCCCGCATCGTCCCTTCCCACTCGAAGACGGACGTGGCCCCCGGTAGGACATTTCCGCAGGCGACCAGGCGTTCCTGCACTACCTGCCGAACGAGGGAGAGACCGGTGTCGCGATCCGCAGCCGTGACGAGGACCACCCGCACATCGGTCAACTAGCCCGAGGCTCCAGAAAGACGGTCTGATCCACGTTCTCTTCCAGGTAGAACGCCTCGATGAGCTCCTGATAGCGCGCTTCCACGGCCCGTCGCTTGACCTTCTGCGTCGGGGTCAACGTACCGTCTTCAACAGTGAAAGGAGCTTCCACCAGACCGAGCTTCTTAGGTGTCTCATAGCGAGCGAGTCCCTTGAACGTCCTGAAGACCTGCTCCTCCATCAGTTCCTGGACCTCCGGCCGAGCCAAGAGCGCACCAGCACCGGAATCCTCCATGCCGATCTTCTTGGCCCACGACTCGAGATTGGCAAAGCTGGGCACCACCAAGAGCACGCAGAAACTACGCCGGTCACCGATCATGACTGCCTGATCCACGAAGTCGTTTGTCTTCAGCAGGTTCTCGATGGGTTGCGGAGCCACGTTCTTTCCGGCCGCCGTGACGATGATGTCCTTGATGCGATCCGTGATCCGGAGGAACCCGTCTTCGTCGAGTTCGCCGACATCGCCGGTATGGAACCACCCTTCGGCATCGATGGCCTGGGCGGTCGCCTCGGGAAGCTCGTAGTAACCCTTCATCACCTGCGGACCGCGAATCAGGATTTCGCCGCTCTCCGCGATTCGGATCTCGGTCGATGGAATCGGCTTGCCAACCGTCCCGATCCGAAAGTCCTCGAACGAGTTCACGTTGGTTACCGGACTCGTTTCAGTAAGACCGTAACCCTCCATGATCCAGATTCCAGCCGCAAAGAAGAAACGATTGATGTCAGGAGCCAGGGGCGCGCCGCCGCTGATGAAGTACCTGATGCGACCGCCCATAGCCGCACGGATCTTCTTGAATACCAGAGCGTCGGCTATACCGTATTGTACCTTGAGCATCCCGCTAGGTTCTCGACCGGACAGCGTTACGTCGGTCCACTCCCCTCCCACCTTCTTGGCCCACTGGATGAGCTTCTTCTTGAGGCCCTCCGCTTCCATCACTGCGTTGTAGACCTTTTCATACAGCCTGGGCACCGAAGCGACGATGTTTGGCTGGACTAGCCGAATATCAGCTGCCACAGTCTCCATCGAACGAGCATAGGCAGCCGTATCACCCCGTGAAAAGAAGAGGTAGCTGGCCATCCTCTGAAGCACGTGTGAGAGCGGTAGGAAGACCAGAGAGGTGTCCCCCTCCACCCGAGGAAGCAGTTGCCGTGAAGCCGAGACGTTGCTCCACAGATTGTTGTGGGTGAGCATCACACCCTTGGGTGGCCCTGTCGTTCCCGATGTATACAGGATCGTTGCCAGGTCGTCCGGCGCGGTTTTGAGGGCCGCGGCACGGAAGGTCTCGTCGTCGATCCCCGCAGCCACCTCACGCCCTCTTGCCAAGAAGTCGTCCCAGACGACCACACCCTCCGGGAGAGGTTCAGTCGCATCGAACACCACGACCTGAATGTCACGCCCCAACTCCGCGCTAGCCTCCTTGACCTTCCTCGCCTGTTCGGGTGTCGACGCGAACACCATCGACGCGCCCGAGTTGCCCAGGATGTATGCCACCTGAGACGCCGTGAGCGTGCTGTAAATCGGAACATCCAGAATCCCGGTGCAGATGCAGGCATAGTCACACACGGACCACTCGACACGAGTCTCCGACAGTATGGCCGCCCGGTCTCCCTCTTGGAGTCCCAGCGCGCGAAGCCCACCGGAGACCACCCTGACGAGGTCGTACAGTGACCCGTACGTCATGTCCTCGAGGTGATCACCCGGTCCGGTGAAGAAGCGAAACGCTGACTCGTCGCGTCTGTCATCGACGGTCGATAGGAAAAGCTTGCTCAGCGTCCCTTGTGGGAGATCAGCTGGATTGGACACGTAGTCGAGGGAGCCCATACGGTTCTCCTGTGGACCTACCGGGTCGTCAAAACGAGGCCGAGTGGCCTCAGACGCCTTCGACGACGGTCTCTAACTCGAGATCCTGTCGAAGCGAGTGGAGGACGCTGCAATACTTTTCGGACGACAGCTCAATCGCGCGATCGACCCTGGGCCGCGCCTCGGCGGGCACACCACTCAAGAGAAACGTCAAGCGGATCCGCTTGAAGTAGCGAGGCGGCTCCGGGTTGCGGTCACCGTCGCCAGAGATTTCGAGCGAATCGACTTTGACGCGCCCCTTTTGGAGAATCATCAGCACGTCGATCGCCATGCAGCCCATGAGCCCCATGAGCAACAACTCCATGGGGGAAGCACCGGCCTGGCTACCCCCGTCGATAGTAACCTCGGGTCCGGGTCCCGAACGACCGGTGAACACGTCGCCCTGCCCAGTCCACCGCAATGTTGCTTGTTTAGAAGAGCTCATCCTGAGTCGGTCGGGGCCTCTCTGCAGCGGGGGGAGGTCCGCCCTCTCCAGTGAGACGGGCGAGGGTCTCGCGAGCATGGGATAAATGCTCGCCTGCATCTTGGCCGGCGGGGGCGTTCTCAAGAAACGCGCGGAGGTGCGGGATGGCGTCCGGTTCCTGGCCTGACCTCACTAGCAGGAACGCGAGCCCGTAGTGGGCACCCGCCGCATCCGGATTCTTCTGGAGCACGTGCCTGTAAGTCTTGGCCGCCTCTTCAGTCATTCCGATACGGGTGTACGAAATGGCGATCTGCTGCAGCACCACCGCATCACCAGGCGATTCCTTGAGGGCGAGCCGGAAGGACGTAAGGGCTTCGTGGAACTTGCCCTCCGTCATCAGGGCCACGCCTTCGTCGTAGTAAGCGACGCGCCCAGTGTCACCGGATGTGCCGAATACGTTCTTCAACCATCCCATGGAGGAAGCTCGGCCGCGAGAAAATGGTGCCGACGGTGCGCGCGAGCGGATCGCCACGAAACGTCGGATCGGGTTGAACGAAAGTAGAGAAGGCCGAAATGCCGCGCAACGACAGGCCTATTATCGTGCGGCGACCACACCGGTTGCGTCGGAAACCAGAACCGTCAATTCCGCCCCCTCCAGAGCCACGTCCCAACCCTCGACACCGCCCCAAATCACGACGCGGCCCGACCTGGAAACGACTCTCGCGGCTTCGGCGGGATCCAACAACCGCTCCTCTCCACTAAGCGCCACGCCACGCAGGCTCTGGTCTCGAAACGGCAACCGACGGCCGGCGGACAATCGGCTCACACCGTCAGTCTCGGCGTGACCTCGGAGCGCGCTGGAAACCCCCACTACCTCCACCGGCTGTATCATTCCAGCGAGTCCCTCAGCGTGACCTGCCAAGGCCCCCAGCAGGGCTACGTGACCGGCACCCCCGGTGATGCCCAACAACCCGGCGACCTCCATGATCGTCGGTGAATCGGGCGCAGCGAGCGGCTCCTCGTCCGGGAACGGGGCTCGGGGCGGGGGTCGCACGTCGCCGAATCCGTCTGAGATGGGATAGCGATCCCTACAGTTGGGGCAACCCAGCGCTCCATCGAGAATACGCCGATCCTCGAGTTGATCTGCGAGCATGATCAACCCGAACTCGGGCCCACAACGGGCACACGTGAGACGATCTGTGAGAAGGAGATCCATGCTCGGGCCGAACTCTCTACCGATCCCGGTCTAGGCCCGAGATCCGCTGTCAGCCATGCAGAGGCGGAGGAACTCGTCGCGTGTCTTTTGGTCCCCGAGGAACGTGCCTCGCATTGCCGATGTGATCGTTTTGGAGTTCTGCTTTTGCACACCTCTCATCATCATGCACAGGTGGTATGCTTCGACCACCACCCCGGCACCTTCCGGCTCCACGATATCCCACAACGCCTGAACGATCTGATCCGTCAATCGCTCCTGCACCTGGAGCCGACGAGCAAAGACCTCGACCAAACGAGCCGTCTTGGACAGCCCGACGATTTTGCCCTTCGGGATATAAGCGACGTGCACCCTGCCGAAGAACGGCAGCATGTGGTGCTCGCACAGCGAGTACACCTCGATGTCCTTCACCATGACCATGTTGCGGTGAGACTCGTTGAAGAGGGCACCGTTGATGACTTCACCCGGCGACATCTCGTAACCCTGGGTCAGGAAAGCCATCGACTTGGCGACCCTTTCCGGAGTCTGCTGGAGCCCTTCACGCTCGGGATCATCACCGAGGCGCCGGATCATCTCGGCGACCAAGTCCTCGAACGAAGCTCCTGAAAGTTCACTACTCACCGGTGTACTCCACGAAGCTGCGAGGGGTCTCCCAGAGGATCAGCTTGCTCAACTCCACACCCTCGGGCAGGCCATCGACCAAACGGGCCCAGATGGCGACGACGAGGTTCTCCGCAGAGGAAATGATCCCGGTCAGCCACGGCACGTCGAGGTCTAGGTTTCGGTGATCGAGGTCCTCGATCACACGTGAATCCACGAGTGACTTCAAGTCTCTGAAGTCGATGACGAAGCCCGTCGCGGGGTTCACCTGGCCCTCCACCGTCACCTGAAGTTCGTAGTTGTGGCCGTGCCAGTTGGGGTTCGCGCACCCTCCGAAGACTTCCTGGTTGCGTTCCTCAGTCCACTCGGGATTGAACAACCGGTGTGCAGCGCTGAACTCGAGCTCCGTCGTGACTTTCACTCGGGGCATGGACTCCCTCGTCGGTATTCGGATCGTGCGTTATTCAGATGTTGCGAGATGTCGGGCACGCAACTTAGCGGATCAGCTACCCGGGTCCCATAGTTTGGTTCGAGCGCGCAGGACGTTGGTGCGGCCATCGAGGCGGGTGTTCCGAAGGGTGTTGCGTGCCCGCGCGGTGGTGGGCGAAGCTACAACATGGGAAACACAGACTCGACCACGGACTTCACCACAGCCCTACGGGTCGCGCTCGTCACAGGGGGTGCCCAACGTATTGGAGCCGCGCTCTGTCGCGCGCTCCACGGGGCCGGCTACAAGATCGCTCTACACTACCAGAGTTCTGGGGAGGCGGCAGCGACCCTCGCCGAGGAGCTAAATCGTGTCAGGGACGGATCCGCAGCGTGCTTTCAGGCCATGCTGGGAGAGCGGAGCGCCGCAGAAGAGCTGGTGGGTGGAGTGCTTGATCGGTTCGGGCGAGTCGATCTGCTCGTCAACAACGCCTCGGCCTTCTATCCCACACCCATCGGCAGCATCACCGAGGAGGATTGGGACACGCTGGTCGGGAGCAACCTCAAAGGACCTCTGTTCTTGTGCCAAGCAATGGCGGTCCACCTCGCGCAGTCCGGAGGTAGCATCATCAACATGATCGACATCCACGGCGAGCGGCCGTTGGCAGATTATGCAGTGTACAGCACGGCCAAAGCGGGACTGGCCATGCTGACCCGATCGCTTGCGAGGGAGTTGGCGCCTGAGGTGCGGGTGAACGGCATCGCCCCCGGGGCCATCCTTTGGCCTGTGAGCGATGACGCGGAGGACGCCGAACGACGCGAGCGCCAGCTCCTTCGCGTACCGCTCGGGCGTAAGGGGGAGCCAGGGGACATCGCGGAAACGGTACTGTTCCTGGCCGATAGGGCTCCGTTTATCACCGGCCAAATCATTGCTGTGGACGGTGGGCGGAGTCTGACGTAAGAGCGCTCCTAATTCGCTGGGTATTCGACCCGCCGCCCTAGATCAGCCGCCGGTAGCGCGTGCGCTCAGCCCGTCCCGATCGATGGCCGTCCCGCGCAGATAAACCGCATCGATCCGCCGGGTGTTTGTGATGTCGTCGAGCGGGTTCGCGTCCAACACGATGAAGTCAGCACTCCTGCCCACACGAATTACTCCCACATCGCTGAGCCCCATCAGCGCGGCGGAGTTGGCGGTAGCGGCGATGATGACCTCGTGCGGGGTCATACCGGTCCGCACCATGTCCTCCATCTCGAGGTGTACCGCCCAGGGGGCACTCCCGTCCGTGCCGAAGGCGATCCTGACCTCTGCTTCTTTGAACCTCGCCAGATTGCGAGCCTGAATACCAAAGGCCTCTTTGGCGGCCGGCCGATCGGTAGATGCGGCCTGCATCTCCGCTAGCTGGTCGGCCGGAATGGTCTCACTGAGCCAACTGAGATCAACGGCCACCCCGGGATCAGGCAGGTTGGGGATCAGGACGACTTCCGGGTGGTCCGCCCAGAGCGCCATGAACTCGTCGTCTACGTCCAGATCCCTCACCCCATGGGCAAAGATATCGACGCCCGCGCGAAGCAGCCCCTTGGCGTCCTCGAGCGTGTAGACGTGGGCCGTGACGCGCAAGTCATGGGCGTGCGCCTCGTCGATGACCGCGCCGTACAGGAGCGGGCCCGGTTTCTCGTAGCGCCCGCCGCGATCGTCGACCCATATCTTGACCAGGTCGACATCCAGAGCTGCGAGTTCCCTAACTGCAGCGCGCGCGTCTTCCTCAGTGTCGATCCAGAAGGCCACATCGGAACGCCCCGGCTCGGGCCGACTGATGCCGCGACCGGTCGTCAGGACCCTAGCCCCATCGGGCACGATCTCGTCACGCATTCCCGCCACGATCTCGTCGGTATCCCGCCCGAGGCTCACGACCACGCCGGCCCCGTAGTACGCGATACGCTGGAGCTGATCGACCCGTTCTTCTCGCTCGGTAGCCAAGTGTAGGTGCGCATTCACGAGCGCGGGCATCACCGTTTTACCGGTGAGATCGACCGGTTCGGCGTCCTCCGGAATCTCGACGTCCTCTGCGCGCCCCACATACGTGAATCGGTCGTCCTGGACGATGAAGACGGCGTCTTCGATCGGCGGGCTCGCGTCACCCACGATGAGGCGCGCTCCGGTGAACAGAGTCACGTCAGCCTCGGCCTGCGCGGCCGGCTCAGCACACCCCGCCGCACCTAGCACGCAGAGGAAGAACACGGTGAACGTGGTGGTGACTAGCCTGGAACTGTCAGTGACGCGGCGCATACGAACCTCGGAGCGAGAGTGGGACTGGGGACAGTACGAGCGTGGGTCGGACCACACCAGAAGTCGACGTTTGGTCCGTACTCGGACTCCGCTAGAGCGACTATTGTGAGTTGCTGAAGTCCACCGGCCACAGCCTCTGTTCCCTGTTGTCGAACTCTCGCCATAGGTCGGCATAGCTACGCTGCGATATGGGGTGGATCTCCTCCCCAGCGATCTCCGCCAGAGGCCGCAGGACGTACGCGTGTTCTGTAGTCTCCCCTCGCGGGAGGGTGACGCCCGCGACGACGCCGGCGACATCGGCGTATGTGAGTAGGTCCAGGTCGAGCGTTCGGCCACTGAACCGGGGAGTATCTCGCTTGCGCCCAAATCGATCCTCGATCGAGCGGAGTGTGTCCGAGAGTTCCGCCACCGTCTGCACGGTATCCACGCCGACCACGAGGTTATAAAAGGGGTCACCCTCGAATCCGACGGACTCACTCTCGAACACCGACGAGACGACGAGTTCGCCGTAGACCTCCGACAGAGCGTCTAGGGCACCCACCACATTACACTCACGATCGGTATTGCTCCCTACGCTGATGTACGCGCGAACCACCTAGTCTCCCCTGCCAAGTGTCCGTGTTGTACCGCGAGTTCCCACCAGTGACCTACCGCAACGCACCACTACCGGCGCTCACCCCGTTCAATGATCACCCCGACATCGGCCGCACCCGTTACCGCCCCGGGTTTGCCGATTCGGAGGCGTAGCCAGGGGATTGGGAACTCGTCAAAAAGAATGTCGGAGATCCGTTCCGCCATCCGCTCGACCAGCAGAAACTCGCTCTCCTCGACGAACCCGATGATGCGCTTGGCCACAGCCTTGTAGTCCACTGTGTCCTCGATATCGTCGCTTGATGCGGCTCCGCGAATATCCGTCGCCATCTCGAGATCGAGACTCACGGTCTGGCGCACCTCGCGCTCCCAGTCGTTGATCCCGATGATCGTCTCGATTCTCAGATCACGAATGTACACAATGTCCATTTCGTCTCCTCTGGCAGGGGCGACATCATGATCTGGGAAGAATCCCCGTGCAACCGTCGTCTAACCGTTCGCAACATGGTGCTCGTTTACACATGGGTGGATCGACACAGGAGGCGACGATGAGACGTCGCCGCACCTCGCCTTTGGGGGATCCGTCACCGTCCGCCAAATTACGGACGGGCCCTGACAGCAACAGGTGGTTTATGGGCTACTCAGTCGCCGTGAGCTGGGCACGCACAAGGCCCACAGGCCGCCCCGTGCCGTAGTCGCCCGTTCCAGAACAGCGAACCGGCTACCAGCATGCCCCCAACCGGAGACATGAGGGCCTCCGGTAGTGGCTCAAGCAACCCGGCCACGGACATGCCCCACACACCAAACCCGACCGCGGCGATAAGCCACACGGACAGGCGGCCGTGAAGCCGCCATGACGTTGTGAGACTCGCCACGGCCAACACAGTCGAAGCAGCGAGAAACCAACCCTCGAGGGCGTGCGACGCAGCAAAAAACGGGAGAGCCGGTACCAGAATGGGAGCCACCAGACAGTGGACGGCGCAGATGGTCGGCAATGCACCGATCCACCCGGAGGGGCGAGCGCTTGTGAGCGCTTCCTCGCCGGTCACGTCCCTCCAGGTCGAACCCGAATCCATCCGTCTGTTTCTCCCGTTGCCATCCGCTCAGCCGAGCACGCTCAAATAGACAAGCGGTCGGCGGGACTTGAAACTGCCTAAACGATAACAGATTATCAAGAGAGTAAATTCCCCCGAGCCGCCGAAGGTATGGAACGCGATACCAAGCAACGTCGTGCCATTCGCGAGGTCTTCACCCGCGAGCACCGACCTCTCAGCACGGACGAGGTCTTGGCTGCTGGTCAGGATCTGGTCCCATCGCTGGGGATCGCCACGGTGTACCGGAACATCAAGGCGTTGCTGAGCGAGGGCTGGCTACACCCGGTTGAGTTCCCGGGAGAACCCGCTCGCTACGAGCAGAGCGGCCGTCCTCATCACCATCACTTCATCTGCCGAACGTGCCAGCAAGCCTTCGATGTGGAGGCGTGCCCCAAGGATGTGGAGCACCTGGCACCTGCCGGGTTTCGTGTGGAAGATCACGAACTGGTCCTCTACGGGCGTTGCCCGGGTTGCTGCTGAACCCGTCTTGGGCGGGTGTCCGTCCGCAGCACATTCTTCGGACTCCATCATCGCTCTGGTAAATATGGGCGCAACAACAAATACATTGCTCTGATACCCGTCCAACGACAGCTTTCGCCTACCGGCCCGCGCACGGGATGTTGGCCCGGCCTGAGGTCCGCCAGCCAAGAGAGATGAGCTTCGCACTGGTATGAGTAGCCCTGCGGCCGGTCCTCCGCCCATGGATACGGTAACGGCGCCGGGTGTTCGCTCCTACCGGAGACTTCTCTGTGTCTAGGGCCTACGCTTCGCCTGGGGTCTTCTCTTCGCCCGGGACCTGCGCTTCTCCATTACTGAGAGATAGGCCGTCCGTCCAGTTCCTCAATGGTCTTCACAGAGGGCTCCCTGCGTCTCTGGAGACGGCGGGCGGTCGACTCGGCCTCTTTCCAAGCCCTGAGTACGTTCCCGCCCGCGAGCTTGGCAAGATCGTCTTCACTCCACCCACGGCGCGACAGCTCGGCGAACAAGGCCGGGAACGTAGACACGTCCTCCAGCCCCACCGGCGTGTCCCCGATCCCGTCGAAGTCCGAACCGATACCCACGTGGTCGATACCGGCCACGTCACGAATGTGCTCGATGTGATCCGCCACGTCGCCCAGGGTCGCCCGGGGTGCGTCTCCAGGTCCCGTATGGGTGCGGTTAGCCTCGGAAACGAATTCGGGGACAAAAGTGACCATCACCACTCCACCGTTCTCGGGGAGTCGGCGCAGAACCTGGTCCGGCACATTCCGCAGGTGGTTAGTGAGGGCCTGTGCCGACGAATGCGAGTAGATGACCGGCGCCTCGGCCACATCGAGTACGTCGTTCATCGTCGCGGGCGACGTGTGGGAAAGGTCGGCGAGCATCCCCATGCGGTTCATCTCGCGGATGACTTCCTTTCCGAACTCGGTAAGGCCGTCGTGCTCCGGGTCGTCCGTAGCCGAGTCGGCCCAGTCATTGTTGCCCGAGTGCGTCAGGGTCATATAGCGGGCACCGAGATCGAAATAAGCTCTCAGCGCGCCCAAAGAGTTCTCGATTGCGTGGCCACCTTCCATGCCGAGCACGGAAGCGACCTTCCCTTCGCCATAGATCCGCTCCACATCCGAGACCGTATACCCCTGCTCGAATACGTCGGGGTACTTCCGGATAACCTGTCGAGCAATGTCGATCTGCTCGAGCTGGAAGCGTGCGGCACCCTTCTCGACCGACTCCATCGGGATGTAGACGGACCAGAACTGAGCGCCCACCATTCCGGCCCTTAGGCGCGCGATGTCCGTGTGACCCGAGGTTGTACGACGCAGATCGTAGGCCCCGACATCGTGCGGAGCGTCCTCGCTCTCGCGAATCGCCCACGGTAGATCGTTGTGCCCATCGAACAGAGGCATGGCGTCGAGCACGCGGCGTGCCTTCTCCATGTGCTCGTCTTGAGCCTGGAGTGCACCGGTGGTCATCAGTCCCATCATGAGTCCCAGCAGGACGCGCTTCATCATCCTCAACACCTCGTTCTCGGTTCGGGTCTTCAGTGGGGCCGCCACAACCCCATGCCTCATGGGGATCCACAGGATATGTTTTGCGTACCAATCTCACCACCGTAAGGAATTTCGGCATGCGCTCATACGTGATCCGGCCCCTACAGGCCGCTCTCTTGCCCTTCGCCGCTTTGGCCTTCGCCGCTTTACCGTCCGCCGCTCAGATCCGTGGTTTCTCAGACGCCCGGGCAGAGACCCAGGCGTTCTGTGAGGCGCGGCTCCAGGAGCTCCCGAGCCCCGAGGCGTTTCGCGAGCACCTCAGGACCGTGACTCAGGAGCCGCATCCCACGGGCTCCGAAGCCCAGGGACGGGTCGCGGATTACCTGGTCGCGGCGATGGACGCAGCGGGCTTCGAGGTGGAGCGACACAGCTATGACGTCTACCTCCCGGCTCTCGGGGGTGAGGTCTTTGCCGAGATCGAAACGCCCGTGCGTAAGCGGCTCAATAACAGGGAGCCCGCCGTACCGGGTGATCCGTTCTCCTCGCATCCCGATCTTCTGCCCGGGTGGAACGCGTACTCAGGAAGCGGCGACGTACGAGCGCAGATCGTCTATGCGAACTTCGGTCGCAAGGAAGACTTCGAGCAGCTTCAGGAAATGGGCATCTCCGTAACGGACAAGATCGTCGTGGCCCGCTACGGCGGAAATTTCCGGGGATTCAAGGCGAAGTTCGCAGAGGCCGCCGGTGCCCTGGGTCTGATCATGTTCAACGATCCGGGAACGGGTGGTGGCGCCGAGTATCCGGCCGGCCCCATGATGAACGAGAACACCATCCAGCGAGGATCCGTGCTCACCCTGGACTGGACCGGTGACCCGCTCACCCCGTTCGAGCCAGCGTACCCCGTGGAATCGGGCAAGAGCGTGAGTCGCCTCGACCCCGAGGATCTACCTCTACACACCATTCCGGTGCTCCCGCTGGGATATGGGGCCGCTGCCGAGATCCTGAGGCTCATGGAGGGCCAAGAGGCACCTGCAGATTGGCGCGGCGGAATCGACGCGCCGTATCGCCTCGAAGGGGGTGAAGGCCTCACTCTACGAATCCACGTTGACCAACCCAAGAAGCTGGTAAGGGCCACCAACGTGGTGGGGACACTCGAGGGATCCGACCTGCCGGACGAGTGGATCATACTGGGATCGCACTACGACGCGTGGGGATTCGGTGCGCTGGACCCGAATGGTGGTACAGCCATGCTGCTCACGCTGGCCGAGGCGCTAGGACAACTCGACCAGGAAGGCTGCGGCCCGAGGCGGACGATCAAGATCGCCCACTGGGACGCCGAGGAGTACGGCATTATCGGATCGGTCGAGTGGGTCGAGGAGTTCCGCGACCAACTGCGGGCCAAAGCGGTCGCGTACATCAACGCCGACGGTGCGGTCACCGGGGGCAACGTCCGCGTCTCTGCGTCTCCTTCGCTCAAGAGGACGATCGTGGAAGCCACACAGGCGGTGGCGTATCCCGACGGGCGCAGCATGTACCTCGCCTGGAATAGCGACAGACTGGACGAACCGGCCATAGGCGATCTGGGCGGAGGCTCGGACCACGTCGGATTCTACACGCACGCGGGCGTCCCCTCCGGGGGCGTGTCCATGAGTGGAGCGTCGGGCGTGTATCACTCGAACTACGACGACTTCGCGTTCTTCGAGAGGTTCTCGGATCCGGAGTTCGTGTACGGCCCGGCGCTTGCCCGCGTTGACGGAATCGTGGCTCTGCGTTTGGCCAATGCCGACATCCTTCCGTATGACCTGGTGCGGTATCCGACCGATATCGACCGTCACATCGGGGCCATGGAGTCGAGGGCCGGCGAGCTGGGCGTCAACCTCAAGCTCGACCGCCTAAAGGCGGCCACGGACGTACTGTCCGAAGTGGCAGCCGAACTCGAGTTGTCGTTGTTCTCCGAGGGCAGCCGCATCTACGACCCGGCCGCCGACCGAAACGCGGCGAATCGGGGCCTGCTCGACATGGAAAAGGCGTTCATTCGCTCGGAAGGCCTGCAGGGTAGACCGTGGAGCCAGTCCCTGTTCGCGTCTCCCGATCCATTCAGCGGGTACGCGTCGTGGATGCTCCCGGGCCTGCGGTTCGAGGTGGAGTCACGCTCGGCGGCCGGCATCACCGAGTGGGAAGGCACCTACGTCGCAGCCGTACAGGATCTGACCCGCCGGATGCGCGCGTTGACCAATCAGGTCACGGAGCGCCGTGCAGAAGGGGCCAGCTTGGTGGCTCCCGACGGTACAGTAGAGTGGGACAGGTACCATCGATGGCAGGACGTCCACGCAATCATGAAGGTGTGGAGCGAAATGTACCCCGGACTCACGGAGCTCTACTCCATCGGAGAGAGCTATGAAGGTGTCGATCTGATGCTAATGGAGGTGACCAACGAGGCCACCGGCCCCGCGTCTGAGAAACCGGCCATCTATCTTGATGGAGGAATCCACGCCGCTGAGTTGACAGGCTCCGAGGTCG
>Ga0315339_1002167_pt1 | contig 15356 bp, 19 predicted proteins | sample ASW17metaG_FD_204514 | JGI IMG/M metagenome (GOLD analysis project Ga0315339, IMG submission 204514) | Ammonia-oxidizing marine archaeal communities from Pacific Ocean, United States - ASW #17 | ecosystem: Environmental > Aquatic > Marine > Oceanic | place: USA: California | collected 2016-12-05
CATCTGAGGGTACGGCTTCTGGTAGGGCTTGGGGATGGACAGGTACGGCTCGTAGAACGCGGGGTAGTTGTAATACTTCCCCTCGAACCCGGAGAAGGTGTCCTCCGTCCAAAGCTGTTTCATGACCTCAAGGAACTCATAGAAGTAATCCCGGCGTTCTTCAGACCCGCGAGACCGTGCTCCCGCGCCGTAGTAGAACCGGCCTTTGCTGACCTGGTCGATGATGGAAATCTGTTCCGCGGTCTGGAAAGGGTCATCCAGCATCAGGTTGTCGAAGGCGTACCGTTCGTGAGGCAGCGCTCTCTCCGACAGTTCCTCTTTAGCCAGCTTCATCAACGGGCGGTGTATCGACGATCCGATCTTGATGTTCTTAGTGCGCGCGGCGATGATTGCGGACAGCATCAGAACTTGGGGGTCCATGCTCGCCTGCGTGGAAAAATGTCCTCCGCCGAGCCAGATATAATCCCAGCCCGCCGACTCGATCATGTCCAATTGCTCGAAATTCTTGTCGTAGGCTTCTGACTCGAGCATTTTACCGCCCGAATAATCGGGATCCCATGGAACCTTGCCACCGTCGTAGACGGCGTTCCAAGTATCAAAAAGTCCAAAATCCATCGTTGACATGTTGTCACTCCATTCTTGCTTTTGGTTTTGCTGTTGAGGAACTGCCGGTTAGCTTACGCCTTCTGCGCAAGCTCCTCAACGGTGGGTTCAGGCATGCCGTCGCTCCAGGTGGAGTCGCGCAGCTCCAGTTTATTGCAACTGGGGTCAAAGAAGTATAACTCCCGGCCTGTGAAGAAGCCCTGTTTGCGGTGTACCAGGCCGTCGAAGGCCACATGGCGCTTCAAGAACAGCTTGCACGCCTGCAGCAGCGTCTCAGGTTTCACCGTGAATGAATGATGCACCTGTTCTTCAGATTGGGCGGCAACATCCTGAGGGTTTTTCCGTTCGCAGAGCAGGATGCTGTGCTCAGCCACGTTGAAACAGGTCATACGCGAGTTACCTAAGCGGCCAGCATGCTCCAGTCCGAGGAACTCACCGTAGAATTTTTCTGACTCTTCCAGGTTGTTGACCGGTATGGACCAGTGGGTCACATCCTCAACACTTAGCAGTCCCATGATTGCCTCCTGATTCCTTAAGAATTCAGGTATTGGAAACTAGATTCCAGGTTGTCGAATACAGCCGCGTCCGAGGGTATCTCCATGATTGCCGCCCCAGCATAACCCTTCGCGTCCAGGATATCCCGCATCCGCAGGCAGTCCAAGTCTCCTTCATCCACGCTGGGATAAGTCTCGCCGCCCCGGAGTTGCTTGAAGTGGACGATCTTGATCATGTCCAGCGGCAGCGCGTCCAGCTCGGCTAGAGGATCTGAGCCGGGGTAACGGCGCAGTTGGTTGGTTGGATCAGGACACAGGCCCAGGCCCAAGCCTGCTTCTTTAGAGATCATGCTTCGGACTCTCTCCACTAGCATGGCCATGGTGCGGATGGGCAGGCCGGCGTTTTCCATGGACATAATCACTCCCTGGCTCGCGGCCTCCGTGGCCAGATCTGCCAGGCCGAGGGCTTCTTCCTGGATGTCGCTGGGAGAAGACCAAGGGGCGTCGAAAGGCGTTGGGTCTACCACCCGGAGATGTGGTTGGGCGCCGCCGACCAACTTGGCCCCGGCCAGAGCGCACTGAAACATATCGCCCTGTGGGTCAATCTTCTGGGTCAGACACGGCAACGCCATGGCTAGGTCGAAGGTCAGTGACGGGTTGGCGTCTACCACGCCCTGGAGCTCGGCCAGGTTGGGCCGCCAGTCTTCGCCGGTTCCTTCCTCGCACTCGCCAAGGCAGGTCTGCCGTAGTTCGATATGCTTGGCTCCCTTTTGGACCGCCACTTCTACCAGTTCCTTGACCGTGTGCGAGGGTAATTGTTCGCGCCACGAGTTGGTTATCGCGCCGTAGATCATCGTTTACTCCGTTAAAAGACAGGGGTTCCTAGACTAAAACGCCAAACCCGGACACGGTACATATCTCGATGCGGTTGCCGTCCAGGTCGTCTAGGTAGAAGGCCTTTTGGCCATCGTTCCTGGTCTGGATGTCGGTGGTAGTGATGCCCTTGGTTGCGAAATACTTGTGGGACTCCTCGATCTCGTCCACTTCAAAGGCGGTGTGGTGAGACGGTGCGGACGGTGCATCCACGTTTTCTATTATGTGGATCATGGCGCCGCTGGGTAATTGCAGCCAATAGAGGTGGTCACCGTTGACCATCTTGGGTATTTGACCCACGCCCAGGATGTCCTGGTACCACTTGAGGGCGGCATCCTTGTCCTTGACGTTATAGGTGATGTGGTTGATGTTCTTCAGCCGGATGTTGTCGGGGAGCATCGTGAACTCCAGTGAATGAGATTTGAGCTGGATTTACGCCCACTATAATAGTCTGATCAGCCCGGAAACGGAACACTGATAGGAAATTTGTTCCGCGAGACCGGGCTGGCGGTGGACGCTGCGTCGCCCTCAACGGTAATATTCTCCCAACGTAAGCGGTCAGCGCGCCGGCTTGTGATTAGAACACACAGGCAGAGGACACGAAGAATGAAAGCATCTATGTTCGCCGCTATGGGTTATTCGAAGCGGACAACATTCCCTGCCACCTGGCCGGTATCGCCGGTCCACGCCGATCCCATGACATCCGTGCAGAGCTACCGGGAAGGCATGGACGAATGCGAATTAGCCGAGGAAGTGGGTTTTGATTGGGTGAGCTTCTCCGAGCACCACTACTCGGGCCGCATCCCCACCGGCACTCCGGCGGTCATGGCTTCGGCGGTGGCCGAGCGGTGCAAGCGGATCAAGATTGCCCTGTTGGGACACTTACTGCCGCTGAATAACCCGGTGCGCGTCGCCGAAGAACTGGCCCTGCTGGATAACTTGACCGACGGCCGGCTCGTCGCCGGATTCCTGCGAGGTACGCCCAACGAAGACCAGGTCTATACCATGAACCCGGCGGAGGGCCGTGGACGTCTACATGAGGGAATGGACCTGATATTGAAAGCCCTCACCGAACCGGAACCTTTCTCCTGGGAGGGCCGCTACTACCAATTTCGCACCGTAGCCGTCTGGCCTCGGCTGGTGCAGCAGCCGCTGCCGCAGGTGGTGGTTGGCACCAGGAGCGACGACACCATCCGCTATGCCGCCGAGCACAGGCTTGGCTTGGGGGTGTCATTTTTGCCTGTGGAACAGACCGCGGCGATTACCGACAAATACCATGCCTGGTGTGAAGAAGCAGGTTGGACTCCGGGCCCCGACGACATCGTTTACCGGGCCAGTATCTACGTCGCGGAAACCGATGAATTGGCCAATAAATGGTTCGAGGGCCTCATGAAATCCCGGCCCGGGCCGAACATACCCCTGCGCCGGACAGTCTCCGAAGCCATAGAATCGGCCCGCACCGGCAACGCCTTCGATCTCAGGGGCGTGGTGGCCGGAAGTCCGGAAGGGGACGTCGTTGGCAACTCTCTGGGGATAAATTTCATCGGCGGACCAGACACAGTGGCCAGTCAGATAAAAGAGTTCCATGACCGGTGCGGGGTGGGCGTGATGGACTTGTTGATCCAGCAGAACCAGGTGGACCACAAGGCGGTAATGAAAGAGATCGAACTATTCGGAAAAGAGGTCATCCCTCAGATCAGGGAATTCTAGACATGAAGTTTCAAGAAAAACAGGTCGAGGCTGGCGGCTTCAACGTTCGTTATTGGGAGGCTGGGCAGGGACGGCCCGTGGTCATGCTGGACCGGGCCGGATGGCGTGAAACCGCGCTCCACGACGCTCTGGCAGAGAAGTACCAAGTCTTTGCCTTGGAACTGTCTGGCACAGGGGACTCGCCTGCCAACACAACATCTGAGTCCATGACCGACTTGGCCGCTATGGCCACAATCATTTCCGCCGCGCTAACATCGGAGCGCTACACACTAATTGGAAGTTCGTTCGGGGCCAACGTCGCTCTCTGGCAGGCGGTCCAGTCGCCGGAGCAGGTCGAAGCCCTAATCCTGATATCACCCACGTCTATCCACCCTCAGGACGTTCTGACCGCAACGACTGCTTCCGATGCTCATCTGGCAATGTTTGCCCACGTCGAGAACTCTGGGAAGTACCCGATTATTTCCCCGGAGACCTTCGCCGAAGAAACGGAATTGCTGCGGCGATTGAAATTCGGGGTCCACGACAGCGAGGCCGAAGCCAGGTTGGGCGATATCCACTGCCCAACTCTGGCGGTGTTCGGACAAGCGGATCGTTTGGTCTCTTCCCAGGCCCCACGGGTCTACCGAGAGAAGATACCTAACTGCAATATCGCCCTGGTCTACGACGCCGGCCATTGCATCATCGGAGACCGGCCGGAAGCCCTGCTAAACACAGTGATGGACTACGCCGAGCATTGGGAGACCTTCATCGTGGGTCACCAGTCAGGGCTGATAAACCCTTAGCACGGGGTGTTCTGGTGACGTCGGGGCAGAGTTTCTAACCTGGCCTATCAATCAGCAGGAATCTTCGCCTGACCGAACGACCATTGAGGTAGATGGACCGGAACATCTTCGAAAAGAAAAAGGGCGGGTTAGAAACCCGCCCCTACAAGAACGAAACCAGTCGATACCGCGGCCGATTACCCCGTGGCGACGATCATATTGTCGATGATCGCCTGATCACGGAGCGCGGCGTTCTTCACGCAGTGGGCTCGGACCGCAGCCAGAGCGGAGTCCATCATGGCAGCATCGAGTAATTTGGCGGCTTCGCCATAATCAGCAGCGCCAAGCAGGTCAGCGCCGTTGTTGCGGATCTCTGCGAGCGCCCAGTCCACTTGGTCCGATACCCGTACCAAGCCCTCGGGGAAGTCGGTGTGGGAATTGCCTGGCGTTCCCAGCTTGTCGTAGCCGCCCTTATGCCAGTGGCCAGGGGTGTCGTGGCAGTCGTAGCGGATGACTTCTTCATTTCCGACGTCTACGCCGATGGTCGGGCCGCCCATGCCTGTGCCACGAACGTTCAGGATACGGCAGGGCCATACATAGATCGAGACCTGTCCGTCCGCGGACAAAGGCAGCGTGATTGATTCGCCACGATAAGTTTCTCCAGCAATCTTGGTCGCCATAGGGTTGATCCTCCGATACCGGCCAGGTTAGCCAGTATTGTTTGATATTAAGGTGCACTCAAAATAGCACAACCATAGTCAGTCTCCAACCAGGACGGCCCAACTTACAGCTATGTCATCCTGAGCGGAGCGAAGGACCTACCCTGCCGAGCGGTATCAGCCAAACCATCGCTGCGGTAGCTCGGTTCGAACTTTGCGCTTGGTAAATTCTTCGCCGCTGCGCCTGGCTAAGAATGACATTCCGAAACGCGACTTGTGAGTCCTAAGCTCGGCCCTGCCACGTGCTATTATTGGGTCGCTAAACCCGAAGTCGGAGGAGCCCAATGCCCCCTACAGGTAATGATTGGCTGTCGTTGACCACTGAAGAAACTCTGGAGCCTGAGATTCCCATCTGCGACCCACACCATCATTTTTGGGTCGAGCGGCCCGAACCGGTCGACTACCAGCAATACCTGTTGCCGGAGTTGGCCGGCGACGTGAATAGCGGTCACAACGTGCGTTCCACCGTGTTCATTGAGGTCCGCTGCGAGTACCGGACCGACGGCCCCGATGAGATGAAGCCTGTGGGTGAGGTCGACTACATCCAGACCATCGCCGACGCCAGTGCGGCCGGCGACCACAGCACCACCAAAGCCGCCGCGGCCATCATCGGTCACGCCGACCTGAAGCTGGGAGAGGGTGCCCGTCCGGTGTTGGAGGCCATGCAGGCCGCCAGCCCTAACCGTTTCCGAGGTGTGCGCCATTCTGTGGGCTGGGACGAGAGCTCGGAGCTGGCCAACCGCGATATCAAAGGCGCCCTCGGCACCGACGGCTACCGCGCCGGCGCCAAGGCACTGGCGGATATGGGGCTGATCCTCGAGAATTCTTTCTATTTCCACCAGGCCGGGGAGTTGGTCGAGTTCGCCAGAGCGTTGCCGGACTTGCCAATCGTTGTGAACCACATCGGCGGATTGGTGCGAGTCGGGCCATATGCCAACCGTGACGACCAGGTGCTGCCCGAGTGGCGCAAAGGCATCGAAGAGATGGCCAAGTGTCCCAACGTAGTGATGAAGCTGGGTGGTGTGGGCCAAGCGCGGTTCGCTTACGGTTGGGACCAACTGGAAAGACCCATAGGTTCGGAAGAACTGGCCAGTCAATTGGGTCCTCTGATGGAGCACTGTATCCAGCAGTTCGGTCCGGACCGCTGCATGTTTGAGAGCAACTACCCGGTGGACAAGATCTCCTATTCCTACAACGTGCTGTGGAATGCCTTCAAGCGACTTTCCAAAGGCTACTCAGCCACGGAACGGGCAGCCATGTTCCACGACACCGCCGCCCGCGTTTACAATATCAACGTCTAATTATCTAAACCATCCCATAGAGGAGCGAGCTTCAAATGGATGTGCGACCCTTCACTATTGCCGTGGAAGACAACGTTCTCGACGACCTACGCCAGCGCCTGGCGGACACTCGTTGGCCCGATGAGATCCTCAACTCCGGTTGGGACTACGGCAGTAATATGGCCTACATCAAAGAGTTGGTTGAGTACTGGCGGACGGACTTCGACTGGCGCGCCGCCGAGGCCAAACTCAACCAGTTCAATCACTTCAAGTCAGAGGTGGACGGTCTGGACATCCATTTCATCCACGAGAAAGGTAAAGGCCCCAACCCCATCCCGTTAATCATCACCCACGGCTGGCCCAGCTGTTTCTTCGAGATGACCAAGATCATCCCCCTGTTGGCCGACCCGGCCAGCCATGGTGGAGATGCCGCCGACTCATTCGACGTTGTTGCGCCGTCGCTTCCAGGGTTCGGGTTCTCTGACCACGCCCAGGACCGGGGCATGGAGGTGCAGCGGGTGGCCGGCATGTGGAACAAGCTTATGACCCAGAACCTGGGCTACCCCAAATTCGCCGCCCAGGGTGGTGACATCGGCAGCGGGGTGACTGCCCGGCTGGGGTTTGCCCATGCGGACACCCTGTTCGGCATCCATCTGACGTCTATCACGCGACCGACACCCTACATGGGCCCTGGTTCCAGATCGGTCACCGAGGCGGAGCAGGCGCTCATCACCCAGAGGGACAAGTGGTTCGAGGATGAGGGCGGCTACAACCACATTCAGGGCACCAAACCCCAGACCTTGGCCTATGGCCTTAACGACTCCCCAGCCGGCCTGGCGTCTTGGATCGTGGAGAAATACCGGACCTGGAGCGACTGTGGCGGCGATGTTGAGAAGAGCTACACCAAAGACGAGTTGCTGACCATCATCACCATCTATTGGGTGACCCAGACCATCAGTTCGTCCACACGCATGTACTTTGAGAACCAGAAGAACCTGTGGGCCATGGACAGAGACCAGAAGGTGCCGGCCCCGGCTGGCATGGCCATGTTCCCGCAGGAGATTTCCAAGCCGCCCAGAGAATGGGGGGAACGTTCCTACGATGTGCGTCGCTGGACCGAAATGACCAGCGGCGGCCACTTTGCGGCATTGGAAGAACCCCAGCTTCTAGCAGAGGAAGTCCGGGCCTTCTTCCGGGACTTCAGGTAGCCTTATTTGATCGTGATCTTGAAGAGGAATGGGGATGGGACGTCGGAGGCCGGACTCTGGAGATAGAGTTTCTGAGAGCCGCCCTCAGTAAAGATATGGGTCGTGGTCCGGATTGGGACGATCAAGTTGGACTCGACGGTCTAGCCTGCGGCGTCGGCGCTCCAGATGCCCACTGTGTCGTCGTCCACGCTGGTCAACTCGAAGGAATATGCGACGCCCTCACTGACTTCAATCACGTAGGTCTGTGATTTCCATTCACCGTCATCGTCGTCGGAATCTGTGATCGTCCCGGACACCAGTTGCCCGACTTTGATCTCCGTTCCACCACCGCCGCAAGCCACGACTGCTGTAAACATCAGGCTAACAAGAGCAAGTATAAGCAGTTTCACGGGTTCCTCAGGCGTGATTTACGGACTCCACTTTAAGCGAATCGTTGCGATTTTGAGAAGATGTAGCGCTCTGGTTGATTACGGATTCTACAAATCTTATACTGCCAACGACTGACGAACTTAGCGTCCGGTGCGAGTGGCATTGCCCGAATGTCACCCTGATTCTTCCGACGAAGGAGAAGGGCCTGCCAGGCTGGGGGTCGGAAGATTCTTCGTCGGCCTACAGCGCTCTTCAGAATGACCGTGGCGGAGCGAGCCCGTTATTAGGAGAAAACCCGTGGTTTCATTTGAAGAGCGAGCCCAGGTGTATAAGTCAGAATCGGAGGCTTTCCAGGATTACTTGAAAGCCCTGCCCGCTGAGGTCTGGGGTAAGCAGAGTGCTTGTGATGAGTGGCTGGTCGGCGATGTGGTCGCCCACCTGGTTGGCAACTCCGAGTTTTATGCCGGGACTGTCGCCAGAGGGCTGACGGGCGAGTCTGCCCCGCCTGAAGGACGCCCCGAGGCCGGGACCGGCCACCCATCGATCAGCGCCGCTGCCTTGGCCCAGTCTTCCATAGCAGCCCGTGAGTGGCTTGGAGACGACCTCCTCAACACCTATATAGAAAAAGATAACCACCTGATAAATCTGCTCACAGGCCTGAGTGCCGCAGATCAGGCCAAGCCTTGCTACCACCCCGGCAGCATCGTGCCCGCCGGTAACTTCGTCGACCTCCGGTTCAAAGAGATCGTGCTACACCAATGGGATATTCGGTCGGCCATCGAGGAAAAAGCGGGGCTTTCCGCCGCCAGTTTGGAGTCAATGGTCATCTTGATCCAGGAGTCATTCGCGTCCGGCTCGCTGCGTTGGGCCTTCTGGGCCGGCCCGGCTCTAGACCGTCCGGTACGCTACCGGTTCGACGTCAAAACACCGGTGCTGGTTACCGCAGACATCGTGGTTGAAGGCGACAAGTTCCGCTACGAAAATGATGCCCGGGGCTCGGCAGACGTGACATTCCGCTGCCACACCCATATCTTCGCCCTGCTGATGTATGGGCGGATTTCCGCCGCCGAAGCGATGACCGCAGGGCACCTGGCCATCGACGGAGACGCCGCTCTGGCCGAGCAATTCAGCCAATGGTTCAAGGGGATCTAGGCTTCGAAGCGATTGACTGTTTTGTCCTGAGCCCGTCGAAGGGCGCAGGCGCAGTCATGGTTCGACGGAGCTCACCACGAACGGTGGTGTGCTGATCTCTAAATCCGTTCGTCCTGAGGTTCTCGAAGGGCGCGCATAAGCCGAATTACTGGGCGAGCGAAACAGGGCTGCCTTAATGATGGTTTTAGGGGCCGGGTTGGTTTCGAACCAGATATTAAGCTGATGGCCCCAGCCGCTTAAGTGCATCACCGGAAAGACGGTAGATGGACCACCCTTCCAGTCGTTCAGCGCCGAGGTTCTCGTAGAAGCCGATAGCCGGCTCGTTCCAGTCGAGCACCGACCACTCCATCCTGGGATAGCCTCGTGCCTGGGCCAGCCCCGCGCCGTAGGCCATCAACTCACGGCCTGCGCCGCTGCCTCGCCACTTCGGCAGGACGAAAATGTCTTCTAGATAGAGGCTGAACCGCCCCGAATAAGTGGAGTAGTGCTGGCAGAAGATAGCGCACCCAATCGCCTCCGAACCTTGGTAGGTGAATACCGCTTCTGCGTTGGCGTCTGCCCCGAATAGCGACTCGTCGATGTTCGCTTCGGTTGCAACCACCTCATCGGACAGCTTCTCGTATTCGGCCAGGCCCTTGATGAATTGCAGCACCAGAGCCGCATCGCCGGGCTTGGCTGGTTCGATCCTGATTTCGCTCTGTTCGGCCATCTGTTTACCTCACTCGGTAGCGGTTCAAGAGGTCCATGTTCAGTTCATAACCGATGCCCGGCCTGTCGGGCACGGTCACATAGCCATCGTCATCCGGAGCCAATAGAGGTTGAAACATCTCGGCTCTGAGCGGGTCAACGGCCACCGGGTATATCTCCAGGAACTCGCCGTGGGAGACGGCCGCTGCCAGGGGAAGCTGCAATTCCTGACAACCGTGAGGTGCTATCGAGACGCCCCGTTCGGCGGCCAGGGTTGCTACATCTATGGCCACGTCGTACCCGGGCACGATGCCCACGTCCACGTTCAAGATGGACGAGCCTTTATGATCGAGCAATGTCTTGAAGTGGGCAAGGTGGTAGCCGTTCTCGCCGGTGGCGATCTTGACGCTCGAAGCCTCGGCAAGCTGGCCGTGACCCTCGTAGTCGTGAATGGGCAGCGGTTCTTCGAACCAGTAGACGTTGTACTGGGGCAGTTGTCGTGCGAACTCGAGAGAGGTTTCCAAGTCCAGGGCGCAGTTGGCGTCCACCATCAGAGTTGTGTCGTCGCCGATGGCCGTGCGGGCGGCCTCCACCCGGCGCATATCTCCGGCCACCCCCAGATTGGGGTCGCCGATCTTGATCTTCACGGCTGAGGCGTGCATCACCTCAACGTTGAAGCGCACCTCTTCTTGCAGCTCTTCCAGCCCTTTGCCCTCGGCATAATAACCGCCCGCGATGTAGGTGCGGATGCGGTCCTGTGCGCCGCCCAACATCTGGTGGATGGACTGGCCCAACGCCTTGCCTTTGATGTCCCAGCAGGCGATGTTGATGGCGGCCAACACTTGGGTGTTGATGCCGCCGATGCCTAGGATCTTGATCAGCTTCTCGCCTAAATCATGGGAAAGAGACCGGGTGTCCATGGGGTCGCGGCCGACAACCAGGGGCCGGAAATAATCGACATAACCAGGGAACAGGTTTAGGGGCCGTTCGGCCGCGGTGCCGCCGTTCCAGCCATAGCCGATGATTCCTTCGTCGGTGTGGACGGTGACTTTGTGGAGTCTCCCCGGACCGTAGAAGTGGCCGCCGTTCCAGATGCCGGGCCGCTCCCATTCAAATACTTCGCTGGTGATATTGGTGATCTTCATGCTGGGCTAAAACTCCGGGTGGTTGGCGTTCAGGACACGTCCATCCGGCGCAGCCGACGGACGCCCAGCAACAAAAATAACACGGTTACGACCGCCGCGCCGCCGATCGCTGACGGCAATTCTATGACGCGTTCTTCCAGCCCGGGCAAGCTGGACTCGTCCAGTCCGCTCATGATGGCCAGGGTATAACCATGCACGCTCAGGTAGTCCACATCCCGGATGAATGAGCTGATCCCTTCCCAGAGCAGCACGTAGACCAGTGCGAAGGGCAGTGCCCTAGTGGTAATCAGCCCCGCCCAGGTGAATATGGTGGCGTAGGCGAAAACTCCGGCTGTCAGGGATACCGCTACGGCCACGGCTGGCCTGATCTCTCCGTCGAACCCAAGCAATGTGGCGACGACCTCGCTCACGACCAGTAACGGGCCGCAGATGACCAACGAGGCGATTACCTTGGGCAGTACGATGCGCCACCTGGCCACCGGCATCAACACCAGATAACCGAATGTCTTGTCTTCCAGTTCGTTACCGAAGGCTGAAGTGGCCAACGCCATCGTCACGATGGGTAGTATCCCGGCCACCGGCGTGCCGTCCAGCAGTATGTTGGTGAAATACTAGTGGAAGGTCGCGCCGTCTGAGACCGTGAGATTGACTATGACCGCCAACCCTACCGGCAATGCAGCCAGCAACAAGATCAACAGGATGCGCCACCGTCCGGTCAATTGGCGTATGGATAGCCCGAATATCGTGCCCATTTAACGGTCCACCACATAGCTGAAGATGTTCTCTAGCCAATCATCTAACGGTTCCACCTGCATTAGGCGGATGCCACGCTCCTGGACTAAGCGGGGAATGGAACGCTGCAGCGTGCCGACATTTCGGCTCAGTACGGTTAGCTCTCCATCGGCGTCGATCCCTACCAACGCATCAGCCATCCGGCGGGGCGAGTCAGTTACCACACGGACTTTGTACGCCTGTTCGTCCAGTATCTCCAGTATCGCTCTGAAATCCCCGGCCGCCGCCAACTTACTGCTGAGCATCGATAATATGGTCGAGGCTAGGTCATGGTGTCGTGAAATTCCAATCGCTGGCGAGGGTCGGAGCCGTTTAGAGGCTCGTCCGAGACCAGGACCTGTGGGTCGTGCACCGAAGCTGCAGCCAGCCTCATGCGCTGTCTCATGCCCCGGGAGTAGGTGCCCAGCTTTCGGTGTCGGGCGTTTTCCAGCCCGGCCAACTCAACGGCCCGGTCGACCGGCTCGTTGGGTTGGTCGAGACCGCGCAACTTGGCAGCGAATTCCACGGACTCCCGGCCGGTGTAGAAACTGTAAACCGCCTCGTGTTCAGACATGACGCCAACGTTCCGGTGGAGTTCCGGATTGTCGCGTGCCTGTTGCCCTAGGACCGTCACCTTGCCTTCTGAAGCGGATGGCTTGCCGGTAATCATGTGCAATATCGTAGATTTACCGGCGCCGTTGGGGCCCAGTAATCCGGTGATGCCATCGTTCACCTGGAAGTCCTTGGACTCCAGGGCGATGGTCTGCCCGTAACGCTTGGCCAGCGATTTAGCTTCTAGCAGTGTCGCAACATCAGTACTATAGCCACCGGCACAATAAGAAATGCTCATCCATGCGTAGGATTTTTGCTTAGTACCAATTGACTAGTTGTGGAGAGCAGACCATAGTGCACCTGAATAGATGGAGAGGAGGCGGCTCATGGCTACACTGGTGACCGGAGGAACGGGATTCGTAGGAGCGAATATAGTCAAAGACTTAGCCCGGAACGGACATGAGGTGGTTAGCTTTGACATCAACGAGCCGGATAAGCTGCTCCAGGATTTTCTGGCTGACTCTCCACCGGTGACCTTCGTTCAGGGGGACATAGTCGAATGGGCTTCAGTGGAGCGCTTGGGCCAGGAGCATCAGATCGACAAGATCGTCCACGCGGCAGTCTATACGGTCAACCGGATAGCATTGGAGATCGAGCACAGCCGGGACGTCATCGCCATCAACCTCGAGGGTACGGCCAATATTTTGGAGCTGGCCCGTACCCAAAAGGTCGACAGGTTCATCTATGTCAGTTCCGGCGCGGCCTATGGGCCAGCCCTCTCCGGCGACCAGACCTTGAATGAAGAGACCTCTCCTGCCCCCGATTTTCTCTACGGCATCACGAAATACGCCAGTGAGATGATCACCCATCGCTATGGTGAACTCCACGGTCTGTCCACCGTCAGCGTCCGCCTCAGTACGCCCTACGGCCCCATGGAGCGGGTAACCGGCCACCGGACCGTGATGTCCGTGTTTTACGATTGGACAGGCCGGGCTGTGCGGGGAGAGTCCATCACCGCCGAGGACATGGACCAGGGCCGGGATTACATCTATATCGCCGACATAGCCGATGGGATTCGCACAGTGCTGGACGCACCTGCACTGCCGCACGGCCTCTACAACCTCACCACCGGGATCTGGCTGACCTTTCAACAAATACTAGACAGCGTGATCAAGCTATCACCCAGCACACAGGTCGTGACTCCTGCTGCGGCTTCGGCCAAATCGGATGTACATAGCTATTCGAGAGGCCCACTGTCGGGACACCGGCTCTTTGAGGACCTGGGATGGACCCCCAAATTCGACTTGAACGCCGGACTAGCCGACTACATCCAATGGCGCAAGGATTCTGGTTTCCTAGGTTGATCAAGCCCTGCGACTAAAATGGGGTGTTTTGACAAATTCCGGAGGCCGGAATAGGATTGGCGCCTCAGGCCCGCAGGCCTATAGATAATAAATTTCCCTAGGGAGGCATCACACCATGGAAGCCACAGGAATCTCTCACATAGCAGTTTGCGTCAGGGACATGGACAAATCCCTGGGTTTCTACCGGGACGTCTTGGGCATGAAGGTAACCAAAGACTTCTTGCAAGACACCAGTACCGGCGGACTGTCCCACACCTACAAGCACAAGCGCGACAACCGCCGCACCGTTTATCTGGACTGGGGTCAGGAGCAATTTTTCGTGATGACCAGCCATCCCGGAGACAAAACCGACGGCGACGCCATCAAGCTGGACCAGGTCGGTGTTAGTCACGTGTCATTCACGGTCAAAGACGTGAAACGACTGGCCGACGAACTCATTGCTGCTGGAGTGGAGATCGCCGGTGGCCTCGAGGCTTTCGCCGATGCAGACGGAAATATCCGGACCTTCTTCGCTTTTGATCCCGACGGGATAATGGTCCAGTTCGATAGCGGCATCGAGTCGTGAGAGACACTTAGAAATCCCTCGAGATACCTTCAAAACGATAGTCCAAAACGCTTCAAAGCCCGGCATTTGCGCCGGGCTTTGGTTCAATTATAGGTGTGAGGCATGGCCAGCAAGAATGCAGCAGGCAGGGACATCCACTGGAGGATATTTGACTGGGTCGAGTGGGATCGCAATGCGCCGTCTCAGATATTTGATGACCGGCTGAGTCTGCTGGAATACGCCGATAAGCAGGACTTTTACTGTTATCACGTTGCTGAACACCACACCACGCCCCTGAGCGTCGCCCCATCTCCCGGTATGTACCTTTCGGCGGTCGCCCAGCGGACTTCCCGCATTCGCCTGGGTCTCATGGTCTCGCTGTACAACCCACTGCGCCTGATACAAGAAGTCTGCATGCTGGACCACCTGAGCCACGGTCGGTTGGAGTTGGGAGTCGGCCGGGGCATCGTGCCCTACGAGGTGGCCCGGTTTGGTGTTGACCTCGACGAAAGCAGCGCCATGTTCGATGAGGCCCTAGAAGTTCTGCTCAAGGGCTTGAACAATGAGACGCTTAACACGAAGGGAAGTTCTACAACTACAAAGATATCAAGTTCTGGATGAGGCCCTACCAACAACCACACCTGCCCATATGGTATGCCAGCGGCAACCTAGAGACAATTTCCTGGATGGCCAAGAACGGCATCCACACCAGCCACATCTTCGACACCGACGCCGTCACCAAGAAGCATTTTGACCTGTATCAGGAGCTGTTGGAGAATCACAAGGGAGACCCGGACCGGATCAACGATGGCGCAGAAGAACCCAAGCAGGGCCAGACCTGCCACGTTTACATCGCTCCCACCGACGCCGAGGCCATCGAACAGGCCCGTACCGCCTGGAAAGCCTGGTGCGACAACATCAACTACCTGTGGAACGTCGGCAATTCTGACTTCTTGAAATGGCTGTACGATTTCGACGCGCTGCTGGCTGACGACAAGATTATCGCCGGAGACGGTCAGAGAGAAGGTCTGGCGGGCGGTCGAAGAGTCGAACATCAACTATTTCATCGGCGTCTTTGCCTGGGGCAACATACCCCACGAAAACTCGATGCGTTCCATGAAGTA
>Ga0315339_1002168_pt1 | contig 15354 bp, 17 predicted proteins | sample ASW17metaG_FD_204514 | JGI IMG/M metagenome (GOLD analysis project Ga0315339, IMG submission 204514) | Ammonia-oxidizing marine archaeal communities from Pacific Ocean, United States - ASW #17 | ecosystem: Environmental > Aquatic > Marine > Oceanic | place: USA: California | collected 2016-12-05
AAATTCGTTCAGTAACGGGTGATGACAAGTCCCTTGTGTGGGCAGTCAGGCCTTCCAAATATAAAGAGTGAACGATGCATATATACCTTCGTCATCGAGGCAAACAAAGCCGAAAGAAAATTGACGTTGGTAAGCGGATTGCAGGGGGAGGGGCGGGGGATATATATATTATCCCGAATGCTCCCGGTCAGGTACTCAAACTGTACCGAACGCCGGAAGATCGAGAAAAATATGCGCCTAAACTGGAGGCCATGTTGGAAAACCCTCCGAGGCTCCCACCTCACAAACATCAAGGGAATGAATATCACCAACTGGCGTGGCCTGATGCCGTAGCGGAGACTGAAAAAGGGAATTTTCTTGGCTTCACAATGCCAGAAATTGACTTTTCTGGCTCAGCTTCATTGGAGCGAATGCTACAAAAAAAGATGCGTGCCGTATCTGGTTTGCCAGAGTTTTATGGCTATAGAATTTCGGCAGCGTACAATTTGGCTGTTAGTGTAGCGGCGCTCCATACGCGAGGTCATCACATTATAGACTTAAAGCCCGCGAACTGCCGCATTTACCGAGGTAACATGTTGTTGGGATTACTTGACTGCGATGGCTTTAGTGTTGAAGGAACGTGCGGCAAACGTTTTCACGCTAACCAATATACACCTGAATATATTGCACCCGAAGCTAGCAAGAAAAAGCCCGAGGAATTAGGCGAACAGCAAGATCGATTTGCGCTAGCGGTGACAATTTTCAGGCTCCTCAACAATGGGCTACATCCATTTCAAGCTAAACTGCCAAAAGGGATAAGTAGTGGCACTCTGCAAGAAATGATTGAGGCGAATTATTATGCTTATGGAATATTAAGTGCAACTAATTGCTTCCCGGCTATGCAAACAATCCATCAGACCTTTCCTACAGACCTTCGAAAGATGTTTGACCAAGCGTTCACCCGCAAAAACCGGCCCTCAGCTGCGAACTGGAGAGATGTACTACGTGAATACGCCAACCCGGCAAGTGGCCGACTGATCAAGTGTAATAACGATCCAGCAAATCACGCACATTTCGGCAATGGGTGTGGATGGTGTGAGCTTGAAGAAAAATTAGCAACTTACAGAACAACCCCACAAGCAACTCTACAACCTAAAAACTATCCGAGTTCTCGAGGTGGCAATGCTCAACCTGCCACTCGATGCGTCCCTTTGTCTTCCTTGAACAGTTTAAGAAAACCATTATTTCTCACTCTAGCGATCTTGTCGGCGGTGGTTTCTGTAGCTATATCCCTGAATTCCGTTAGTGAGAAAGACATAAAAAAACTCCTTCAACCTCCTCATCGCGAAGCCCCAAAAAACTCCCAATCTACCAACATGACTCGTGGCATAGATTTGCCTCCTAAAGACCTCGTGCTTACTTCCACAGACAAGTATGGGTTTGTAACGGTAAATACTAACGTGCGCGTAGGGCCAGGAACTCAATATTCTGTTAGAAAAACGTTTCTAAAGGGCACCGAAGTTTGGGTTCACTCAAAGACTAAAAATAACTGGTATCTCATTGAGAGACAACAAGTCCTCGGGCAGAAAAATAGCAAGCTAGACCGAGGTTTCGTATTTGGTGATTTAATCGCAATATTTCCGTAACCGTTATGTTTGAGAATGTGTTTTGAAGGAACAAGAAACCTACATAGCCGTACTACTTGCCGTAGTATTTGTTCTATGGATCGGCTGGAAGCTTAGGCTTTCTTGGCAGAACTTTTTGTTCTCGTTGAGCCGCCGCCGAGGTTCAAAGGGTGAAGCCACTGCCATCCGTTTATTACAGGCAAACGGTTTTGATATTGTATCATCTCAGGTTCCGTTCTCAGGCTCTCTTTCCGTTAACGGTGAACATGTTGGTTTTGATGTGCGCCCTGACTTTCTTGTCGAACGAAATGGCATTCAATATTTAGCAGAAGTTAAGACAGGAAAGGCTGCAAGCCACCGAAACCGAAACACGCGGAGACAGCTTTTAGAATACGTCACATTAGGCAAAACAGATACCATCCTGTTAGTGGATGCAACGGCTGAAAAAATAATGGAGATTCGGTTTTAAAATTACTTTTTTTATCAACGTAAAACTAAAAGAGTAGCTCTCTGAACCGCGGGCGTAAATATCGGCACTATGAGCATTCTATTTTGGGCGGCAATATTCTAGAATGCTAAATAACAGCTACTTAAACTCGACCCTCTCTCGGGCATTCCGTAGAATGTTTGTTTCCCACACAATCAAAGAAGTGACAAAATGGTCCGTCTGGAGAATATCGTTATAGATGTTGATCACGATTTCTTTCTTCAGAGTGAGGATGGGGTTATCGATGCCCCGTTCAATGATGAGCATGGAAGCCCCTTTCCTGATGATTTTTTTGACTTATTCGAGGAAATTTCTTTTAAAACTATTATAAATCATGAAGAGGCTTTGGACGAGGCTATTGATGCAAATATAACAGATTCTCTGTGGTTGCATTTTGATCATCATCACGACTGGTATATTGATCATACACTCCTAGAAACAATCTCGCCGAGTACATTAGAATGCGTACTTACGCAGGGGAATTACGCTTCCATAGCGTCAAAATTTGGCATCATCAAGACTTTCATATGGATTTATCCAGACACTCTAGTCCACCCCTCAATACTCTATATACCAAAATCTTTTAGGAATGTAGGCATAAGAGTAACGACGATGTCATGGTCTCAATACCTTAAGACGTTACATAAGAAAGTAATGTCGGAGAATATAAGAATTGCAATATATTGCCTATCGCCTGCGTTTGTTCCTGAAACCAACCTCAGGAATGTTTTACGTTCCCATCAGGATACAGAATTTGTTTATCGAGCTCTTGATACGGGTTACGAACAAAATATTTCTGGCATTGAAAACAAAAGAGTTGGATTGTACGAAAAGAGCCTAGGGTCACAAAGCCGAATTTTATTTCACGGATCAATCATTTCAGGCATTAAACATCTAAACAATAGAGAAAACCACATAAGTCCCTCGATAGGTTTTGCTGCTTGTTATTGCCTGAAAATAAACTCTGATCTAGGATGGGTTCAAGGCATAGACCAAATTGGACACAATCATGAAGTAATATTTATATCCCCTCCAACCGGAGAAAAAATATTTTATGATGAAGTCGGGTTCCTGTATCAAATAAAACCAAACAAAGATATTGTATTTGAGTATGGGGATTGCGATTCGTATGACATGATTTCTGGCGATGTTTTGGATGTTTTAATTGAAAACCGATTGCCTTGTGTCCGTAGTTTCCTCCAGGATAATTTTGTCATTTTGCCTGAAGCCGGCGATGAAATCGAACTTGATATCGCATGCGAAAATATCGAATTCATTCGGTGGATGGGCATGCCACTTCGTTTACTCAGATGTCTCAAGAGCACACCCTTCTGGCTCAACATATATCGGGAAATTAGGTTTAAACAAACAACGATCATTTCCCAACCTTTAATTTACTGGGAGCGCCTTGCCATTCGCTGTCTTTATCCATTAATTGGAGGACTTTGTCGCACTACTTGTCAGGATGCTTATCACGGTTTTGGTCATGGTCGTGATGTGGCCTTGACTACGGTCCTTCTCTCGTACTTTGAGGGAGTAAACCAGTTGCCCGCTTTTTTAGCAGCGTTATGCCATGACTTGGAGCCTACTTTAAAAAGCACAAGGCTTAACCGCGCAGAAGTAAGCGCCCAAATTGTCGAAAGGATTTTTAATAACGAATGGTCTGACTTTGATGGTGGTGCAACGAAAGAAATTATTGATGCCGTACGAACCCATTCTAAAACAGGTTCTTATTTATCTAAGACAAGTGCAATACTTCGAGACGCTGATCGACTGCGTCTCGCCTGGGAAAGAGGCTACAATCCCAAATATTTTCATACAAAACTCGGCCATGAGTTGGCAATAGCGGGCCCGGTTTTCCATGGGCATTTAATGGAGAGGATTAAATTCGATAAACTAAGTGTACTGGAGATTTCTCGAAAACATAATACCTATTGTTTATCTATTTGGTCTTCTGGAAGACGGTTCTGTTTAAAAAGTCGGGATACATTGGAAAGATCGGTTCTCCTCAGAGTTGCTGCTGAGTATAATATAACCTTTATCGTAATTGACGACGGTATTAATTATTTGGAGGTTGCAAATGATCTTCCTAGGCAAGAGGTCTTGAGAACCGTTTTTATAGATAATATACTTAATGTTGAGAAACTTTCTGATAGCATCATGAAATCTGTAATGAAACGGCAAGCTCTTATAGTTTCAACTGAATTAAACAATATTCCTGATCTTTCTCAATTACAAGAACTGAGTGGATCGTATCAAATTCATATGGCTATCGGTCGTCGTAATTATGCCGCTATAGAACCAATATTAGAAGAAATAATGGCTTTAGACATTCAATTGGTTTTCGTTTCGGACAACCCGGAATTAGCGGGGCCAGAAATGGCGGAAATTGCGGAAAACCTGGCAAGCGCAAAATTCAAAAACCCTAACCTGAGCTCACTCCGATTAATTACTAATCTATCTTGGTGCTGGATTGATGATCCGTGGGTGGCAACAGCAATTCTGGCGCATGCTGCTGATTCTTATTCTCCTCTAACAAGTTCCAATTTAATTCGAATTAGTAAGGATATTTATAAAGAAACACTTGACGATGTGAGGAATAAATCTCGAAGTTGTTCAGATTGTGCCTTTGTTTTCAATTGTATCAGTGCCGACTACGTCGATTCCCCGGTGGTTTTTCCGGTAAGGCCGATTTACCATCAGGAGTATAGTACCTGGGCCCCATATGCTGCTGATAGCTAGGGCAAAATTTACCCATGCTCACAAAATCGTGGTTTCAAATTTCGCTAGAAAAACATGGTCAATTAGCTCTTGGTACAGCTAATCTTAGCCCAAATGACCCTCTACTCCCAGATGCGGCGGCGATTATTTTGGAAGCTATCAATTGTGGTGTTCGAATCATAGACACAGCGTCGAACTATGAAGACGGCAATGCAGAATACCTGATCGGAAACCTGCAAAAGCAGATTCGGGCGGACGTACTAGTATTGACAAAAGCAGGCCAAAAAACAAACAACGAAACCCTTGAAAACAACGAGTACAACTCAGACGGAGGTATTCGCCATTGGTCATTTGATCTGCCCAGCATAGAATCAAGCATTGCAGAATCACAGAACCGATTGCAGCGTGATTACATCGACTGTGTTTTTCTTCACAACCCCGAAGATATATTGGTAGAGGAAAATGAAATTCTGCCTGTGCTAATGCCGGCTATAGAATATTTGGAGCGTTTGTCTCGTGTTGGAGTGATCGGCTGCTGGGGTATATCGTCATGGTCCGGATTCTTTTCAAAAAATCCAAAACCGGCGAAAATCCAATTAAATTCGTTAGTAGATTGTCTCGAAGCTTATGAGAGAAAACACCACTTCTTGGCAATTCAATTCCCGTTTGGAACGTGGAATCTCAACGCTATTCGCCAAAAAGGCCAGTACTCAAAAACGAATAGATCGTTTGAAACTCTGTTTACCGCTGCAAATAGGCGGGGAATTTCGTGTCTTGTAAATTCACCTTTTCAGGGAGGGGACAATCTTCCCAAACCTGCAATTAATAGTATCCAGCCCACACCAGCGCAAAAAGAAATCTTACATCTTCATCAACTAGCCCCTTTGGCAACCCGAGTGATCGGAATGAGGTCTAAAAAATCGATAGAAGAGATCAAATACCTTCAGGATTATATTCGTAATGAATGATGAAATTTATCGAAATTCGGCAATGTTATATGATCGATTAAATTATGGGAAGGCCGAAGGTCTTGCTTGCCGTCTAATTCCCAAATTAAACGAATTTAACTCAGCCCCACAGCAGAAAGTACTCGATATTGGTTGTGGTACGGGGGCATTAATCAATAAATTGGCCGAGGTAGGCTATTGGGTATGTGGCATAGACCCGTCCCACAACATGATTGCGGAAGCTAAAAACAAATATCCGAATCTCGAGTTGACTGTTGGGTTACCTGCTAAACTTCTTCGAGAAAGAAAATTTGATTTAATTTTATCGACCAACGACGCTATGAATTATATATCGCCAATACGTCTTATTGCTACCATCTCACAAATCGGTAATAGTCTGACGATAGGTGGTCTGGTATATCTCGACTTCACAACAGAAACTGATTTTGTAGAAAATTGGCAAAACCAAACGCTCGAAACCAAAGTTGATAACTGGAAATTATTGCGGGAATGGACCTTTGACCCGATAAGCTGTACCGGTACGGAAACACAAACTTGGTCAATTGCGGATGATCCAGCAGATCTTGTTTTTAGAGAAGTACACACCCTTTACCCTATAAACCCTCCCTTGTTACTAAAGAAATTAAAAAACAGTGGGCTACAATTCCTGTCTTTTTATGAGCCCGAAAGTATGGAAGAGCCGAAGTTAGATATCTTGCGTTATTTTCGACTCGGTTTACTCGCAAAAAAAACATGAGCTGATGATGTATGAAAAAGTGAACCTTCTGGGCGAAACAACACAATCTTATAATTGCTTTAAAACATGGTTCTCAGCAGAGAACAAGTTGGTTTTTAGTGGTATAGATCGGGTGAAGTGTGACCTTGATCTACTTCTGTCTTATTCAAAACAATCCTTTATAAAAACAATAAAACAGGAATTAGGGTGTGTCGAGGAGGTTTGGCATCGAGATTATGGAGAAATAGATAGTGGAAACGTGATAGATAAGAATGGAAGAATATCGCAGATTTTGGATCACCTTCGTGACTCATTGAAATGGCAAAAAGAGATAATAACTTTTGACAAAGTAATGCTTCGCAAAGACGACACACTTAATTTTGACGAATTCCACGCCGATCACTTTTGTAGTATTCCGCCAAGAATTCGAAAGGATGGGTTTATGGAACGTGCCATATTCAATCTTAACGATGTGGTCAGATATTTTGCGGTTCTCAATATCCACCCTGTAATCGTCAATTCTATTATTAAGGATCCCATGTGTTTAACGGAATATAAACATCTTTTTGAGGCGGTCCAGCCCATAAATATTTCAATTGTAGAGATACCTCCCATGGAATCAATTTCAATAATACACGGAATAACTTTTAATGCATTCACAACAATACATTCAGGGGTCGGACAAAGAGGGGATTTAGCAGCGGTTATTAGTAAATGGCATCCGTCCTAAATAGAGTAGGTCAATCAAAGTTTGCTGATTAAAATCCACTAAAGTTGTGCATCTACAGCCGAAATGGCAATACTATCCTCTACATATTTAACAGCATGCCACCAATTGGTGGGAATGTATAACGCCTGGCCTGCTACAAGTGTAACAAACCAACCGAATTGTTTAGCTAATTCGTATGATTCAAACGGGTTAAAACTCGAAAAACCACCTCCCCGTTTCTCATCACTTTCCGATAACGGAAAAGTTTCGGCGGCTGGCGCTACATAAAATATTTTGCGGCCCTGAATAAGACAGTGGAGATTGTTTGCCGTATCGGCGTGCAAACCGACTTTAAGTCCCGCTCGATTCCAGAAAAGCCAGGAAATTTCGCCGTCAATAAAAAAACCGTCAAAAAAGGGTTTGTCCTGCCACACGGTGGCAGAAACTAAGTCGGAAAAATCCAATACGGCCAAAAACCAGTTTTTTAACTGGGTCTCACCTGGTTGTTCTGAAATAACGTCATCTAAAAAAGCATCGCAGGAGGGAGTGTTGCCGCGGCCAAAGTGTTGGTCCATATCAATAAATCTTAACTGTTTGGTTAATACTCTGTTGAGTTCGTTTTTTAATTGTTGTTCGTTAATAAGACCATGCCAAGGAAAGATAAGTGGCCGCAAACTTTCTGAGTAGGTTGTCTTGAAGGTTTGTGCGCCAATAGTAATTGGCGATCCATGTGCAATGTCATTGGATTGGGGAGACCGAAAGGCATTGAATTCGTTTAAGATTTGATAAAAAGTGTTTCGAATTTCTGTGCGGTATTCATTATTGTTCGACCGAGCCCAGGATTCAAAATGTTTAATCTTGGCTTCACGTAGGTCTTCGTCAAATTTAATCGATGATGAATTAATGAGTTTTCGTATATTAGTTTCTAGCTTTGCGGCGAGGCGATATCCAGGAGCGGGCATATTTTTGATTTTTTGAAACAAGGTTGAACATAATAAAACATCGAATATATAATATGTTGTTCTATCTGTTGCCCAAACCTTCAATCGTCTTTCATTCTTTGAGATTTTATCCATAAAAATAATCACGTTATAAAAAGAGTATGCTGCATGTAAGAGCCCTGATGCGGGGCGTGCATCATCTCGGAATGGCGAATAATAAACAGGGCCTGAATTTTGATATAAAGGCTGATATCGGTGAAGTTTATTGAGAACATCATGCCCAACTTCATGAACCAGTGTTTCTGCCATATATCGTCCCGGAACAAGTGAGGCTAAAAATATTCCGTTGAGATTACTGGGCGTTGAACTTATGCAAATCCCCGGGACATTGGAAGTAACCGGCACAATAGTAGCAAGGTTTTTTCGTATTATATCAGCGGCATTTGGGAGATGTTTATCCAATAGGTAGTAGCCAGCTGAAAAAGACCTCTTCCATTTTTCTAACTCGTCTTTTTGTCGCACCCAGCATGCGTCTGGCCCAAATTCCTCATTTATAAGCATTTGCGCCATAATGGAATTATGATCGAATAATACCGATGCCTCCAGGTGGCTTTCATCCCACAATAAGCGGTCATGACCCTCAAAAAATGGGGCTTTGATTGATTTTATTAAAGCTTCTAAGAGGTGTGTGATTAACGTAATATCCCCTTCATTAAAGATAGGAACGGAACGCGCCTCTGCGAAAGCATTGCTTAATACTCTTTCGAGTTGTCCCGTAATAAATTGTATTTGAGGTTGGTTTTCTTTGGTGCTTTTGATTATATCACTTGTTGTCAATTGCTCGACGTGCGCTACGCAGTCAGTTAGATAGGGATCGTTAATATACCCTTTTGACATGTTGAGGGCGTCATGGAGGTGTGAAGCTTGATCATTTTTGATGCATTGGTTTGCTTTGGACAGATCTTCCGCTCCAATGAATGCCGCAAGGTTATCCATGATTGGTTATTATCCATGTAATTGCCAAAATCAGTGTGAGTATACAGAGTTATGCCATTCTCCAAAAATATTATGTTTTCCAATCCCCTGCCACCCCCGATTTTTCGGAAATAACGGCATTTTTGATGTCATTTCTTGATAAATTTGATCGTCTCGACTTATCTCTGCTGTCTTTTCAACCTTCCGTTTTATTACCTAGACCTAAGTTGTAACGGGGCTTGAACGTAGATTATCAATCAAGGCCCTAATTTTATTCAGCAAGGTTTTCGAAACACGGACCTTGGCTAATTGACACGTAACATAACGGCCATGTCTGAATGCCTGGGTTAGAATTTTTACCCTTTCTTTCCGCAATGTGGCCAGCGAACAGTTTTCCACATCCTTGGGCAATGCCGCTTCCACATAAAGTTGTCCATATTGTAGGCCTGGGCATAAAACTTGAGCCGCACCTCGTTATTGGGGGGCTAAATTTAACAAAGGCGCGCCCACATTATGGCGTACCTGCCGTGTTTAATGTATTGCTGAGCCGTCCCGAGGTGATGATAAAGTTTCGCCACACGCTCGGTGGGGGGCGCGACAGGTCAGCTATGATTAAAGCTACGCGGGTTTTCGTGCAGTTCCCCGGGGTACCGATACACCTTGGCCACCACGCCCCGCTGTTGATCCCACTGAAGTGGTCCTGGAAATTCCGACAGTGATCTAAGGTGTATCCTCAACTTGAAAGAGGGATACGAGGTGGCAAAACGACGGAACTTTACAGACCAGTTCAAAACCAAGATTGCGCTTGAAGCCTTGCAGGGTGACAAGACCATTCAAGAGATCGCGGCGAAACACCAATTACATCCGAACCAAGTCAGCACCTGGAAGTGCCAAGCTGTTGAAGGCATGACGGATGTGTTTGCCAAAGGCCACAAACCCTCCGGCCCCACGGAGGCCGAGGTCAAGGATCTGCACGCCAAGATCGGGAGGTTGGCTGTGGAGAACGATTTTTTGTCTCAAGGGCTCAAACGATGAGCCCCGCCGCGAAGAAGACAATGATCGCCCCCGCTCACCCCAACCTCAGCATTGTTCGGGAATGCGAGATGCTGGAACTGAGCCGTTCGGCCTTCTAATATACGACGGTCGGCATCGACGAGGAAACGCTGGTGATCATGACGGCGATTGATCAAGCCTTCACCAAATAACCCTTCTTCGGCAGCCCCAACTGCGGGCCTATTTGTGCCGCGATGGGATCGTCGTGGAGCGTCACCGGGTTCGATGGCTGATGAGATTGATGGGGTTAGAAACCGTATATAAACGGCCCCGCACCAGTCAGCCCAATCCGGCACACCGAGTTTATCCCTACCTGCTGAAGGGCATGATCATCGACCATCCCAATCAGGTCTGGTGTGGCGACATTACCTACATCCCGGTTCGGCGGGGCAAAGACTGGATCACGGCCGCGACGCTCGGCGTCGTTTGCGTGTTCATAACCGCCAAGCCGTCTAATACAGACTGACGGATTTGCCCGACATGCCGTGGCAATCGTTCTTGCTGGTTCGGCTGCCTTGGAAAATACTTCCGAAGAAGTTAGTCCGGCCAAGGGCTTCGTCAAGTGCCCGCTAAGGCAGCAACTCGACGTCAGAGGTGATTAAATTCAAGCTTCAAGCCGCGGTTAAAATCGTCCGAGAGTTCACTTGGTTTAGTATCACACAATGTGTGTGCCATTTCCATCGCCCGGATTTCTCTCATACACATTGGTTCGTATGGGGTAATTCTGGTGTTAAGGCAGAAAACATCAGGGTTTCATGGGCACTAGGGGATTCTTTTAATGTCCCCCAAACAAGATTATTCGGGGAGAATTTTCACCGTCGCCCGATAACCATTTGCCATTAACGAGGACCTCTGCGTTGTTTTCCCGATAGGAAAGGCCTTCAATTGTTGCGTAGGAAGAGATAGAAGACGGGAAAATATCAGGTTTTAACGGCCTATAAAATATTTGGGCATCTTGGGTGAACGCTCCCTTGATATACCACAGGCAGCCCTTCCACCAAATAATTGTCGCATTGATATGTTCGTTGATGGGTTTTATAAAATCAGCTAAAGGGGAAAGTGCAAGACATTCTCTATTGATTGTATTAATTGAAATGGTTTCTTGGCATTCAATGGAACAGGGAAAATAATCGAGATGAACTCCAAGTTGGGGGCCGATTAGTGTTGAAAAACGATTTGCAAGTGCTGGCAAATGAATTGTTCCGATAACATTGCCTAGGCAAGCGGCCATCCAGCTTTTTCCTCTCTCGATACTTTCATAAGACAATGCGCAGCAGGATGGATATCCGTATATCGAGCTGGCTTCTAGGTTGTTGCACTCACCCGATTCCATCTGAAGTGCCTGATTTACACCACTATCTGTACCAAAAAATATCACGCGGTCACCGCCGGAAATTTTTTCGACTCCTACCCTTTTTTGAAATCGGTCGATTGAACCATAGTTTGTTGTCGCTGGCCCGAAAGAAACATTGATCAGGGCATATGTTGCCAAAGAGTAGTAGTATTCTTTAAAATATGTAGAAAGAATATGTGTCACTGCGTTTATTTTGTTTTCTGGGATAACAAGACGCACCACTGACTTTTGATGGGCACATAAAGAAACAATCTCAATCACATTCTTGAATTCGATAATTTCCTTTTGAAAAAGCGTCAATGCACCTAGAGCTTCTGCCGAATTCATTTTGGAAACCCCTCATGAAACATGAGGTGCACCGTCTCACTTTTAATGTCAACAATGACGTTACCGTCCCATAAAATTGTGAAGTTAGAAGGGGTTTTTATTACAATTTGGTTTCCACGTTTGAGGTTCTCTGCCAACAAGCCAGACGTACTCATCTCCATTTTGCCACTGTCATAGAGCCACAAACCATTCTTGCAATAAGTCCTCTCAAAAAAAGCAAAAATGCCATCAAATTCGGTATACAGGTAGGAGGCTGATTGGTAGCGACTAAAATTACCCGCCAGAGTATTATCGACCTGTGACAGGGTCTTAAGTGTTTGGTGGGACATTGAAGACGTAGAACTGCAGTTTGTTGAGCAGGGAAAATGACTAAACAAACCGTACCCGAAATACATTGGCAGATGAATAGAGAATGGGTCATACGACAATTCTCTATTATTTTTTTTTAATATGGGAAGTGTAAAATCATTTTGGGCTACTGCAGATTCAGGTTGGGCTCTTGTAAACGCGTGAATGCAACATTTGGGATAACCCAGGTATTTGCCTAAAAGTGAATTATCCCCTGATGTTTCTGCGAAACGTGCCTCAGCTACTTGTTCCTTATTCCACCCGATATATACCAAAAAACTACCAACCGGCACGTTGAGGCCGACCGTTCCATAGAAACTATTGGAGAACCCGCCTTTACCTGTATCTTCTTTTGATAAATACTTTCTGTCAGATAGAAAATATGGGAGTCCTAAAGAGTCAAATATCTTTGAGGCGGCGAAAAGTTCTGCATCATTAAGTGATAAACGGGCGATCTTTTTTTCGTGTATGACTTGGATGATTTCACGTATGCTTGCATAACCTATAGGAATATTTTTGAGGTTCTCTATAAGTTGGATAGTGTTCATTGAGTGGCAAGGTCTTGGCGAATTCGATTTTCGATGTGGCTGAAAAGTATTTTGTAATCCGAGCAATAAATTGATGGATTATTGAAGCCGTTGGTGGCGCTATATCTATGAGGAAAATATCCTCCACCACAAGATTTCATGAACTGGCATTTGATACACGTTTCACTTAAGGAATCTGTTCCGATCATCCGGTCTTGAATAGAACGATGTTTTAATACTTCGTTTAGGCTATTTTTAAAAACGTCTAAATTGGTTATTTCGGCACCATTATACGCAACTTTGATTTGATCAACAGCTTCATAAGCTCCGTCTGTTGCTACAGTAATCAGATCTACAGGTCCGATTCCGAAATACTCGGTTTTTCCTGCACCGCCCAATAACACCTCAATTATTTCATCAAATCGCCGAAGTTTCATTTCAGAATGGTTGTCGTACCAATAGTCAAATGCTCGTATTAGCCAGTTGCCATATTCCACGCTCGACGATTTTGATTTGCCGGGTGGGAGGCATTCCCAGGTGCCGTCGGGTTCAAGTAAATCGATCATAGGGGGGGCCAAGGCAACAAAAAAATCTATAATTTCTATTGGATCAGCCTCGACGTCAATTACCCCAAGTATACCACCCCAGGCATCAGGATTAGCTTGGAATTTTTTAATACCCTTCATTACCGTTTCGAACGTTCCGCGACCTTGAAGATCAACACGGTTTTTATCGGTTATATGTTGGGGGCCATCTAGGCTGGTACCTGCTCGGATATCTAGGCGGCGAAACATTTTAATATGCTCATTCGTGAGCAATGTACTATTTGTTTGCAATCCAAATTCTATGCCTGGTATTAGGGATGTTGCAATTTCAACCGCTTCATCAAAAAATTTAATTGGCTGCAGTAGAGGTTCTCCGCCATGAAAAGAAATATGCGGTTTATGTTTAAAGTCGTGTTCTTTCAAATGCTCGGCGATTCTCTCGCAGAGTTTGCGAAAGACATCCAGTGTCATAAATTTTGGTTTACTCTTCCAGCCATCATTGCCTTGGTTGTATTCATAGCAATAATTGCAGTTTAAATTACAACGGCTATGAACCTTTACAACAAAAGAACTGATTGGAATGGTATTTGTGGATTGGGCCATTTTCAATTGACCCGTTGAATGTCGGATAACATAGGTCCAGCTAACCATAGCTGGCGTTGACCCGGTCTAATTGAGGAAATTATGGTTTTATGGGGCAAAACAATCGCTTCCTCACCTAATTGAGGTTTTTTTTCTATCGCTGCTAACTTACTCTCTATGTCTGCAACTTCTCTGACCACAATATCCCCTGTATCCATTGACAAGGCACCGGTCGCGAATATACGTCTTGCATTGTGAAGCGGCTTCAGATGTCGGTGATTTAATAAAATCGCTGCGGCAAGGCCAATCGAATCACCAACTATTCCAAGCGACTGCGCCCGCAACCAATTTGCGCTGGCTTTATTAAGTCCAATCGCACGATAAAATGGATGTTCACACACCGGCGATATGGCTGACTGCCATGCAAGAAACAAAGCCTCGACAGTTTCCTCGCTTCGTAGAAACTTAGCTAAACTACTGTCGACTACCGTCAGATTTTGGGAGATTGTTAGAACTAGATCCAGGCAACCATTGGCCTTTTTACTGGTGACCGGTACCGATACAATCGCCAGTAGATGAAGTCTTTAATTACTGACGTTTGAAGAGTGTGTTCGTCCCTGTGGATTGGAGCTATGAGATTGATGGCTTGCTCCGGCATTCCCATCCGCCTGCGATTTCAGATTTTCTGCAACTCTTTTTAACACTGCACGCTTTGATTTTTCTAGTTCTGCTAAAATGCCATCTTCTACGACAATTTTTTTATCGGTCATTGTAATTTCCTTCATTTAATTTGGCACATGTGGTTTAGCAATTATGCACATGAACTCCAATTGGTCAATCTTTTTTGCACTGTCAGAGCAAATCGGGTTGATACGCAACGGGGGTGGTTTGTACCTTGGCTGGATGAGAAATCCATTCCGCTATTTCAATTCGTTGCCCGAGATTATTCGCCTCACGGTGATGATGTACGTCCGGTATCCGTTGTCACTGCGCCAGGTCGAAGATCTGCTGTTCGAGCGCGGCATCGATATCTGCCACGAGACGGTGCGTTTCTGGTGGAACCGGTTCGGTCCTATGTTCGCCGCGGAGATCCGTGGAAGATGAGGTATTAGTGCGAACGGCAGAACGTTTAATTTTTGCAAAACTGAGGTGTAAGTAACGGCGGTTGCGAACTTTGTCGTCACCGCTTGCTGGCGGTTCGGTAAAGGTGGCTTCGAGCCCCCGATTTGAACCTACAGGTCGATCGGCACAATCAGTGATTCTCGTGGTTTTGGGGCCCCCTCAACCAAATTAAGTCGGTAACTTCAAATAGTTACCGGCTTCTTTGATTCTAAGCCCCAACCCACTGAAATAAAAGGTCGGCTAAAAGTCGGCAAGAGCAATTAAATTCCCCGTCACGCCTTGCAGCTGTTTTTTCAGGACCAGATCGCGCGTACGATCATCATCCCCCCGAGTGCAGCGAGGCCTATCAGGATCCAGTAGCGGAAAACCTCTACTG
>Ga0315339_1002169_pt1 | contig 15345 bp, 15 predicted proteins | sample ASW17metaG_FD_204514 | JGI IMG/M metagenome (GOLD analysis project Ga0315339, IMG submission 204514) | Ammonia-oxidizing marine archaeal communities from Pacific Ocean, United States - ASW #17 | ecosystem: Environmental > Aquatic > Marine > Oceanic | place: USA: California | collected 2016-12-05
TTTAACATATTTTTTTATAGACATTTTAATTAAAAAAACTAAATCAAATTTTAATATAACTAATTTTCTAATTTATGTATTACTTGCAACTGTTTGTGATGTAATGCCACTTAGAAAGATTAATAAAATTATAGCACGTAATACCATCGATAATTTTAACTTAAAAAACAATGCAGCTTTAAGTTATATATTTGATCAATTTAATTTAAAAAAAAAATTATCTATTGTTGATTTGGGTTTTTTAATTGGGCCAATAATCAATGCTGGAGGAAGACTTAATTTTTCTAAGTATGGTGTTGAGCTATTGTCTACAGATGATCAAGAAATTATTAAAGATAGAGCAAATAAATTAATTAACCTTAACAATAAAAGAAAAAAAATTGAACAGGATATTTTAAATACAATAGATTTTAAAAAAATTAAAAATGAAAATAAAGAGGTTATAATTTATTATAAAAATAATTTGAATGAAGGATTAATTGGTATTATAGCTTCAAGATTAAAGGATTATTTTAACAAACCTTCAATTGTAATTACAAAATCAAATAATATTCTTAAGGCTTCGGCAAGGTCTACTAATTTTTATAATATAGGTAATTTAATTAAATTATTAATAGATAATAAAATTATAGTCAAAGGTGGTGGCCACAATATGGCTGCAGGTTTCACAATGGAACAAAAAAATATAAAACTTTTTGATAATTTTATTCAAAACGATTTTTTAAAAAAAAATTCTTATAAAGAAAATACAAACAAATATGACTTTGAGCTATCTTCATCTGCACTTAAAGGTAAATTTATGAGTGATATTAATAAATTAGGACCGTTTGGAAATTTTAATTTTTTACCAATTTTTTTTATCAGAAATCTTAGAGTAATCAAATTTGATGTTATTAATAACAAACATATATCAACTATTATTAAACCTGATACTGGTGCTTCAATTAAAGCAATATGCTTTAATTGTTTGAATACTAAAATTGGTCATTATTTATTACACTATAAAAAAAAGATTAATATTATTGCGCAAATACAAGAGAATATTTGGAATAATAAAAAATCAACTCAATTAAACATTAGAGATTTAATTATCTAACTTAATAAGTCTTGAAATATAGGAACTTTTAAAATAAAAGACCCAACAATGGTCCCTTCGTCTATCGGTTAGGACAGCTGGTTTTCATCCTGCAAAGGGGGGTTCGATTCCCCCAGGGACCGCCAAATATGGCTTATTTTGTTTATATGATATTAACAAGGCATAAAAACAAAGACATCTCATATGTTGGGTACACGAATGATTTAGAAAAAAGACTAAAACTCCATAATACATCAAAAGGTGCAAAATTTACAAAAGGTAAAAATTGGAAAATTATTTATATGAAAAAATTTTCAACTAAATCTGATGCTATGAAAGATGAATATAAACTTAAAAAAGACTATAAATTAAGAAAAAATATTAAAAGTAATTTTTTAAATAAATGAAAAAAGATATATTTATAATTCTTCCGTTTAAAGAAAGTTTAAATCCAAACCACGCTGGAGCTGTTTCATTATATGTTAAAGATACTACTAACTACTCTGTATATAAAAAAAGAATTTGTATAATTTCATCTGATGATTTTAAAAATAAAAGTCAATTATTTAGAAATAAAAACTATATAATTAATTTTTGTGAAAAGTATAAATCAACTGATATTAAGATAATTGAAATACATAATAGACCAGAATATTACACTTATATAAAAAAATATTTTCCAAAAGTTAAGATTATATTAATTTTTCATAATGATCCATTATCACTAAGAGGTTCAATTACTTTAAGTGAAAGAGAAGAAATTATAAATAGCTGTCATAAAATTGTTTTTATCAGTAGATGGATCCAGCAAAGATTTTTTTCATCATTCAAAAATGCAAATTTATCACATACATCAATTATACCTCATGGTATTTATAAAAAAAATAAAATTAATATAGAAAATAAAAAGAAAAATATTTTATTTGTCGGTAAACTTAATCATGCAAAAGGTTATCATATCTTTACAGAGGCAGCTTTAAAATTTAAAAAGATAGATCCAAGTTGGAATTTTATTGCAATAGGAAATGAAGCTAGAAAAGAAATTTTTCCTGACAAGAATATTGTTAAAGAAATTGGATATAAGAAAAATAGCGAAGTTTTAGATTTTTATAGTGACTCGGAAATTGCGATAGGAAATTCCGTATGGGACGAGCCCTTGGGTAGAATTGCAATTGAAGCCAGTAGTAGAAAATGTTTCCCTATAATTTCAAATAAAGGTGGTCTAGCTGAATCCAAGAATATTGCATTAGTTTTAAAAGAAAATTCTTCGTTAGAACTAGTCAATATCTTAAAAAAAATTACTAAAAATAAATCTTTAAGAAGACAAAAACAAAAAATTTTTTATAAAAATAATAATTTTGACATAAAAAAAATTTCTAAAATGCTAGATAAAATCAGGTTAGAAATAATAGAAAATAAAAAAAATATAAATATCACTAATAATAAAAGAATTTTACACATAGCAAATTTTAATGAAAATTCAGATGGCAGACTTTTTTATTCATTCGCAAATAAATTAAATAATGGTTTTATTAAAAATAATCATATTGTTGAAACAATAAGTAATAGATCATTTCTGAAATCTAATAGATCTTTAATTCAACCCTTCAGTCCAACGAAAAAATTTAATGACAAGATTCTTAATACAATCAAAAATTTCTCACCTCATATTGTAGTTATCGGCCATGTTTTTAGTATTAATGATGAGGTTTTTACATACTGTAAGGATAATAACATTAAAATATGTTCTTGGTTTATAGATTCTGTATCACCGGAATTTTTAAAAGATAACACGAGGAATAACTTTTTAAGAAATCTTGAATTTGTTGATTATTGTTTTTTAACATCGTCTCCAAATATTTTTAAACAGCATAAGTATTTCAATAAACTAAAATTTATCCCAAATCCTGTTGATGCAGCAATAGATAATTTCAAAAATTACAATGATAGACTTAATGAATATGATATTTTTGTTGCAATAAGTCATGGCCAAAACAGGGGGATTTTAAAAAAAGGAAAATCTGATGAACGTGAAAAATTTATAAATGAAATTATTTCAGAACTACCTCAACTTAAATTTGCACAATTTGGATTAAACAATTTTGAACCTGTATGGGGTTCGAACTATTACCACTATTTATCTAAAACAAAAATGGCACTGAACATAAGTAGAGGAAAATATCAAAATAAATATTCTAGTGATAGAATTTCATCTTTAATTGGCAATGGACTTTTAGTATTTGTAAATCAAAATACTAATTTTTATAAAATTTTATCAAAAAATGATGTTGTTTATTACAAAAATAAAAAAGATTTAATTAAAAAATTAAAATTTTACAATAAAAATGACAAACAAAGAATAAAAATAGCTAAATCAGGTTATAAAAAATATCATAAATATATGAGTAATATTGTTGTTTCAAATTATATATTGTCTTGCGTTGAATTAAATAATTTAAAGAAACCATTTTGGCACTCAATAATTTAAAATAAATGTTTTCAATCTTAATACCTACTTTTAATAATTTAGAATATTTAAGATTTTGTATTAATAGTATTAAAAAGAATTCTAAATATAATAATCAAATTATTTGTCATATAAATATTGGTGATGACGGTACAATTGAATATTTAAAAAAAGAAAATATAGATTTTTCACACACATCTTATAACTCAGGTATTTGTGAAGGTATAAATAAAGCTGCAAAATTGGCCAAATATGATTATTTTCTTTATGCACATGATGATTTTTATTTCTGCCCAAATTGGGATTTAATTTTATCTAATGAAATTAAAAAAATAGGTCATAATAATTTTTATCTATCTGGTACAATGATGAATGAAGGTCAAATTAAATTTGATTGTGGCAATACTCCTAATGAGTTTGATGAAAAAAAATTTTTAACTCAATATAAAAGTCATAATTATTTTGATTTTCAAGGATCAACTTGGGCACCATCTATAGTACATACGGATATATGGGACAAAGTAGGAGGGTTTAGCGAAGAATATTTTCCAGGTAGTGGTTCTGATCCTGATTTTAATATGAAGCTTTGGAATTTAGGTATAAGAATATTCAAGGGTATAAATGATTTTAAAGTATATCATTTTGGCTCTATTGTTTTAAGAAAAAAAATTAGTAAAATTTCAAAAAAAAAATATGGGAATATTGGAGCAAAAATTTTTTTATTAAAATGGGGCATAACAATAAAATTTTTTAAAAAATTTTATTTAAAATCTAATACGCAATTTAAAAATGAACTTACTAATCCTGTCAAAAATTTTATCTATTATATTAATTTTTATAAATGTAGAATAAATTATTTTTATATAAAATATATTTATAGAAAATTAAATGATATTAATTTATCTAAAAATTGAATAATTAATCAATATAAATATTTTTTATCAAACTTTGATCTTTTGAATGAAGGCATTCCGATTAATGAACAAAGAAATCCCTCTATCTTAAAATATTTATATTTAGCCTTTGATAAATCAAAAAATATATAAGGTATGATCTGTAATAAATTTAGTAAAAAATTGGGTAAACATATGAGTAAAGCAATTAAAAAACCTCTATATTTTCTTAAAAAATAAAATTTTGACCACTGACCATGCCATCCACCTATTAAATAAGTACTATTTTTTTCTGCAGAATTTGAAAATGTTGTTGAATGTAAATTTAATGAATTTTTTTTCATTTGTTTTACCATTTTGTGAGTAATGAATGAATTTGTTATATAATAAAGTTTTAAATTTAAAGAATTACATTTAGCAAAGTAATCATTATCCTCATAATATAAAAAAATATTTTTATCATATCCTTTAATTTTCTTAAATATTTTAGTATCTATTAGCATAGCGGCAGCAATAATTTCTTTTCTTTCTACAACTGAATTTTTTTTATAATCTTTTTTTTGATGAACATAGATAGGACCTATAGCGCCAAATCTATTAATTTTTTTTGCTGCCTGTATCAAATTAGATAATGTTTTTTGATAAATTTTAGCATCAGGATTCATGACAAAAAAGTATTTTGTTTTTACTTTTTTTGATGCAAAATTTACAGCTTTACCATAACCAATATTTTTTTTTAAATATACATCAACATTTTTGTACTTATTCTGTATTATTCTTTTTAATGTCGTATCATAAGAATTTTCAACAATAATTATCTTGTAGCTATTAGATAGCTTTTTTAAGTGAGCTATAATTAATTTTTTTGATCTATAAGATGGTATTATGAGTGTTATTAATTTATTCATCTATAATTAAATTAACATTGACTGAAATAAATTTATTTTAATATTTTTTTTAATTTAATTAAATTCATAGTCTGATTTGAATAAATTCCTTTATCTATATTTCTAGCTTTTAATGTTTTTTTATTATGTAGTTTAGCAAAACTATATGCAGACCGAGATTTCCCACCAACATTAATTACTCCAAAATTCTTTATTAGCTTTGGTAAAATTTTGACCAATTCCTCATGAAACATATAATTTGAATAAACATTTGTATAAGCTTTTTTATAAGCAAATGGCTTCTCGGTCATTTGAATTCTTAAAACTAACGAATTTTTGTACATTAATACAGATGCTTCTCCACCCATTTTAGATAATCCATAATTGTTTATTGGTTTAATTCCATCAGTCTCTTTAAAATTACCTTTAATACAATCATAAACATAGTTTGTTGAAAAATAGATTACTTTAATATTATATTTTTTGCACATTTTAACTACATTAGCTGTTCCTATAATATTGAGATCTATACTTTTGGAAATATTCTTTTCATGTTGTTCCATTGGTCTTGATAATCCAGCTGTATGGATAAGAATTTTAGGCTTGTATTTAATTAACGATTTTTCAATAGATTTTAAATTCAGGATGTTAAATTCTTTTTTTGATAAAAGTTTTAAATTTAATAAAGTATTTTTTTTTTTAAATACTTGTGCAAACCTTCCATTTCCACCTGTAACTAATATCTTTTTACTCATAGGTATTAATATATTGATTAAAAGTCATGTTATTTTTATCTTTGATTGAAATAATTGGTTTTTTTACAGGCCATTTAATTTTTATGCTTTTATCATTCCATATAATTCCTTTTTCTAATTTAGTATCTCTATAATTTGTCATTTTATAATGAATTAAGGAATTATCAGTTAAGCTACAAAATCCATGTGCAAATCCTTCTGGTATGTAAAGGGAAGTGTTTTCTCTTTCTGATAATATGATGGAAAAATATTTACCAAATGTTTTTGATTTTCTTCTACAATCAACCAAAGCATCAAAAATTTTACCTCTTAAGACCGTAATAAATTTACCTTGCGGTTTTTTAATTTGTAAATGTAGACCTCGTATTACATTCTTTTTAGATAAAGAAATTAAATCAAATGGAAATTTTTTGTTTAATAATTTGTTATTAAAAAGTTCTCTAGTATAGCCTCTTTGATCTTTAAATGATTGTTTCTGATATATTTTTAAATCTTTGAAATTTGTCTTGATTATTTTCATTTATTTAAAAATTTTAAAAAAATTTTACATATTGTATTTACATCACTTATTGACATACCGTGATGACAACCAAGTAAAATTCCATTCTTCATCACATTGTCTGCTACGTGATTACAATTTTTAAAGTATTTATAAACCTTATTTTTCATAACAGGTTGTTTAAGAATATTTCCTGTGAAAATTGTTCTAGTTTGAATATTATTTTTTTCAAAGTGTATTTGTAATTCTTTTCTATTGAATAATTTATTTTTTTTTATTACTAACGGAAAGGCCAACCATGGAGTTTTTACACCTGGATACATTTCAGGTAAATCAAATAAATCACTATAATTTTTAAAAAAAGAAGTTAACTTTGAAAAATTTCTGTTTCTTATTTTTATATTATTACTTAATTTTTTTAATTGTTCTAACGCAAAGACTGCTGAAATTTCGGATGGCAAGAAATTATATCCCATTTCAGAGAATACATATTTGGCATCATAGTCAATTCCTGAAATTTTAACATTAAACCTTTTCTCTATGCTTTCAGACTCGTTAAATGTGGCAGAGCTACGCCCCCAACCTCTAAGCAATTTTGCTTTTTTATATAATTTATAATCATTAAAGCAAACGATACCTCCAGTACCACCGCCATTGATTATATGAGAGGCATAAAAACTATTTGTAACTATATCTGAATATTTTCCAGTATTTTTATAGTTTATTGTGTATCCAATTGTATCAGCTGAATCTTCAATTATTTTCAATTTGTGTTTTTTTGCTATTTGAAAAATTTTTTTCCAATTAGCTACATTACCCAGAAGATTTGGTATCATGATAGCTACTGTTTTTTTATTTATACATTTTTCAATTTGGTTAAACTCAGCTACAAATTTATTTTTTTCAACTCCAATAAAATGAGGAATTAAACCTAATTGATAAATAGGGGCCACTGTAGTTGAGAATGTTAAATTTGGTGTAATTATCTCTGATCCTTTTTTAAAATTAAAAGAAGCTAGACCTAATAAATTAGCTGAAGATCCAGAATTAACCATCAAACCATATTTTTTACCAAACATTCTGGAAACAATTTTTTCTAATTGTTTTACGTTTTTGCCATCTGTTAATGATAAGCTATTATTTTTTAAAACTTTTAAAACCGCATTAATCTCTTTATGATCGTACACAGCTCTTCCATAATATATTTTTTTCATAAAGATTAGTAAATTAAAAGTTAATAAGATTATTTAGTATATTAAATTCAAGTAATTTCCAACAAATATGTTCTATCATTGAATTTTTATGTTTTTGTTGAATAATATTTAAAACAATTTAGTTTTTAATTTTATAACTTTTTTTAAATAATTAGAGTATTCACATTTTCCATAAAACTTAATTTGTTTTAAAACTTTTTTTTTATCTATCCATTTGTTTAAAAAAGCAATTTCTTCCAGACATGCTATCTTTAAACCTTGTCTATTCTCAACAGCCTGAACAAACGCTGATGTTTTGTAAAAATCCTCAATTGATCCTGTGTCTAACCAAGCTCCACCTCGGCCTAAAAAATCAGCACTAAGTTTATTTTTTCTTTTATATATATTCAATAAATCAACAATTTCTAATTCTTTTCTTTTAGATGGTTTTAAAGTTTTTGCATATTTCACTACATTTTTATCAAAAAAATATAAGCCTGTAATAGCAAAATCTGAAATAAATTTTTTTGGTTTTTCTTTAATGTAAACTACTTTTTTTTTAGAGTTAATTTTTGCAACACCAAATAATTCTGGTTTTACCACTTTATATAACAATATTTTAGCCCCTGTATTAAGTTTTGAATTATTAGTTAGATTTTTTGAAAGATTTTGACCATAAAAAAAATTATCTCCAAGTATTAAAGCAACATTTTTATTTTCAATAAATTTTTCACCAACAATAAAAGCATCTGGTAAACCTTTAGGTTTTTCTTGTTCTTCATAGGTGATTTTAATTCCTAAATTATCTCCATTAGGTAATATCTTTTTATACTGCTCTAACTGACCCTTATTAACTATAATCAAAATATCCTTAATATTAGCTAACATCAATATTGATAAAGGGTAAAATATTAGTGGTTTGTCATGTATTGGTAACAACTGCTTATTCACAGCCTTAGTTAGAGGACTCATTCTGGTTCCCATTCCTCCAGCTAGAATTATTCCTTTTTTAATCAATTTAAACCAAGTCTTTTTATAATATCTATTTTTTTTAAAGCTCTAAAATATAATTTATTTTTAGTATACCATAAAACAGTTTTGTAGAGTCCTTCATCAATACTTGTCTTTGCTTTCCATCCAAAATTATTTTTAATTTTATTACTATTTAGCGCGTACCTTCTATCATGACCGGGCCTATCTTTAACAAATTTAATTTTAGAACTACTTTTGTAATCAATTTTCTTAAATGCTTTAAATAGTTTTGAACATATTTTTAAATTATCAGTATTTTCATTAGATCCAATATTGTAAAATTCACCCATCTTTCCATTTATAAAAATTTCTAATAATGCTTCACAATGATCAGTTACATAAATCCATTCTCTAGAATTTTTTCCATCACCATAAATTGGTAAATCTTTATTGTTGATAATATTGTATATAATTTTTGGTATCAATTTTTCTGGATGTTGTTTTGGCCCATAGTTATTTGAGCAATTTGTTATAATTACTGGTAATTTGTAAGTAGAAAAATAAGAGTAGACTAGATGGTCAGAAGAAGCTTTACTAGCAGCATATGGTGATGATGGTTTATAAGGATAATCTTCTTTAGTTCTACCTTTTATAATATCTCCGTATACTTCATCAGTAGAAATGTGAATAAATTTAAATTTTTTATTAATCTTATAAAAACTTCTAATCGCTTCCAATAGATTAAAAACACCTAAAATATTACTTTCAATAAACGGGTAGGGTGAGTCAATAGATCTATCAACATGTGTCTCAGCAGCAAGATTGAATATGGCTTTTGGTTTTTCCTTTTGGAGTATATTAATAATTTTTATTTTATTTAGAATATCACACTTAATAAATTTATAATTTTTGTTATTCTTAAAGTCTTTAATATTATAAAAATTTGATGAGTAAGAAACTTTATCTAAGTTAATTACATAAAAATTTTTTTTTAATAACAAATCTATTAAATTACTACCTATAAATCCTAGCCCACCTGTAACTATAACTTTATTTTTATTTTTCATAAGTGTTTAGTTGATATATCAATAATATAAAAAATAAGATATTAACTTTTTTAAATTGTAGATTTTAATCTATATTTTTTCAATATTTCAACAGACAATAAAATTATATTATTAATTGTTTTATTAATTTTAAAATCAATTATAAATTATTTATGCATAACCATAAAATTGTCTGTTATTTGTATACAATTTTTGACAAAAGAAAAACTTTAATTGATTTTGTAAAATATTATAAAAGATATAAATCAGGATTAAATCACAAACTTGTTATTTGCTTTAAATTATTTACTTTTAATGAGGTTGCAGCTCTAAGAAGACATTTAAAAGATGTTAATTATATTGAGTTTGTCGATCCAGGAAAGACTAACGATTGGGACTTTGGAAGTTATAAAAGAGTTTCTAAATTTTTTTTTAACAAAGATATTTTATTTCTCAATAGCCATTCTTATCCAGCTTGTCATAATTGGTTAAAAAAATTATTTTTATTTAAAAAAAAAAATACTGTTATTGCTCCAACAGCTTCATATGAAAGTTTAGTCAACTCTGTAAAGCTTAAAAATAAATTTCATAAGATTATTAGATTTTTGATAAGAAAATATTTTTTTCTAAAAAATTTTGAAAAATTTCCAAATCCACATTTCAGAACATCAAGTTTCTTGATAAATTCTAAAATTTTTTACAATTATATTAAAGATAAAAAATTAAGAAATAAACTGGACACTTTAAAAATTGAAAGTGGCAATCAAGGTTTAACTCAATATTTAAAAAAAAAGAAAATTAAAATTCTTGTAGTAAATTCTGATGCGAAAAAATATGAGGAAAATGAATGGAAATTTAGTGAAACATACAATTTCTTAAAACATGATAAATCAATAATAGCTGATAAACATACTCGTAAATTTTTAAAACTTAACAATAACGATAAAAATAAAGCTCGATTAATTGTGTGGGGGCACAACAATGATTAAAAAGTTTTTAGATCTTGGTATACAGCCTTTAGCAAATCAATACCTAAGTAAACCCAGAAATTTGTCTTTTAACAAAGGCCAACTATATAACTTACATGTCTGTTTTAATCCTAAAACAAAACTTATCTCTATATCAAAAAAAATTCCTGTAAAAAAAATGTTTAATAACACTTATCCTTACAAATCCTCTATGTCAAAAACTATGCTTAATTCATTTAGAAATCTCTCAATTGAAATTAAAAAAAGATTTAAACCTAAGCTATTTTTAGAAATAGGCAGTAATGACGGGGCTTTAATCAAAAATTTTAATATTAAAAATACTATATGTGTCGAACCATGTGCCAACTTAGCTAAAATTACAAAAAAAAATGGTTATTTCACTTATTCAAAATATTGGAACTATGCTTTGTCTGCTGAAATTAAAAAAAAATTTAATGTCGTGGATGTTATTTATGCAGCAAATACACTGACACATATTGCAAACTTGAGAGATGTTTTTAAATCAATATGTAATATTTTATCTAATGATGGAGTTTTAATAATTGAAGATCCTTCTTTACTAGAATGTATTAAAAAAACATCTTACGATCAGTTCTATAATGAGCATATTTATGTTTTTTCAGCCCTAGCTGTTAAAAATATAATAAACGAATTTGGATTAGAAATATTTGATCTACAAAAAATTGGTACTCATGGTGGTTCATTAAGATATTTTATTAAAAGAAAAAAAAATAATATAATCAGAGTTTCAAAAAAGGTATCAACACAAATAAATAAAGAAATTAAATATGGATTGGATAAATTTTCAACATTCGTTAAATTTGGAAAAAAAACGATAAATTCAAAAAAAAAATTAATCTCCTTATTAAATAAATTAAAAAAACAAAATAAAACAATTGTAGGATATGGAGCTACTGCTAAAGCTACTACTGTACTTAATTATTGTGATATTGATGAAAAAGTTATTGATTTTTTCATAGATACAACACCCGATAAAATTGATAAATACATGCCTGGAAAAAAAATTCCTATTAAAAGATATAATAAAAATATCTATAAAAATGTTGATTATTTTTTACTTGGTGCATGGAATTTTAAAAAAGAAATTTTCAATAAAGAAAAGAAATTTATTAAAAAGGGCGGGAAATTTATAACTCATGTTCCAACACCAAAAATAATAATTTCTTAATAAATTAAATTTTAATTTTATTTAAAGCGTTGTTTTTAAATAAATTAGCTTCTTTGATGTATCTTCTAACCATTTCAGTAGATTTATGTCCTGTCATAGCCATTATACTTCTTTCTTCAGCACCAGATTCAGCTGCCGATGTTGCAAAACCTGATCTTAAACTGTGTCCTGAGTAATTTTTACTTTCTATACCGGCTAATTTTAAATATTCTTTTATAAGTAAAGCAACTGTTTGGTCAGTTAATCTATGTTCAGATAATTTTGATCCTTTAGTAAACCTTCTAAACAACGCTCCAGAACTTATTTTTGATACTTCAATCCATTTACGGATTGAAACTACTGGGCAATATTGTGAGTTTTCAAAGTAGGGTAGTCCTTTCACAGAACCTTCGCCGTATTGGTCTGTTTTAGACCTTTTAAGATTAATTTTAAGACCTTCTTTTACAAAATCTAGATCTTCATAGTCTAATGAAACTATCTCATTTCTTCTAAAACCACCGGAAAATCCGATTAAGATAATCGATCTATCTCTAAGTTTTTTTATTTCTTTCTTTTTTTGCTCATCTATAACTTTAATAATTTCTTTTAAACTATTGATTAATAGTGGTTTTTTACCTCTTTGAATACTTCCTTTTCTTCTTTTGATGCCCATTATATTTTCAATAATTGATGGATGTTTTGTATCTAAATATTGACCTTTAAGCTTATGTATGACTCCTATTGAAACTAATCTTCGCTTTAAAGTGCTCATTTTAACGTCTTTAGTAGATAAATAAGTTAAATACAGTGAAACTATTTTTGGTTCTGATGGAAGAGATTTAAATCCATTTTGTGCACAGAATAATCCAAAATCATTAAAATCTGATTTATAGGCTCTTACCGTATTGTTTGCCTTTGAACTTTGAAGGTTTAATAATGTTTCTTCTTGTAATGCTTTTATGTCTGTTATTATTTTATTCATATCTATTACTATTGATAACCATTAATTATCGTTAGTAATATATTAGGTGATTTCTAATGTCAATAGCTATAATTTAAGATAGTTAAAAAAGAATATATTATATTTATTGCAATAATTCTTGGTTCTATAATGATTTCAATAGCATCTTATTTGGGTACATCATTTGAATACAGGTCTAAGCTTAATGTTTGTGAAGAAGTTATGAGAGAAAAGGCTGATGTTAAATCTCCAGAATTTAAAAGACTTGTTACACTTTGTAAAAGAGAAATAAACCTAGATTAATAAATAATATCAATGATTTAAATAATGAAATTAAACTAAATGATTAGAAAATTAGAGCAAAAAGATAAGAAAAATTGGGCAAAATTATACAATGGTTATGCCGATTTCTATAAAGTTCCAATGAATTCTGGGATTTTAGACATTTTATGGGGCTGGATTCATGATAATAATCGTATTGTTAAAGGTATTTGCTATGAATTTCAGGATAAAATTGTTGGAATTACTCATTACAGAACAATGCCGAGGCCAATTAAGGGCCAATATATTGGTTTTTTAGATGATTTATATGTTGAGCCTGATTTTAGAGGTCATAAAATAGCTCAAAAGCTTATTAGTCAACTAAAATCCTTATCTAAAGCCAATAATTGGGATGGAATTCGTTGGATCACCCACTCTTCCAATGAAAATACTAAGAAATTATACAATAAAATAGCCAACAATACATGTTTTGAACTCTATGAACTTAAAGGGGACTAAGTTTCAGCTAAAAGTATGGAATTACTTGAAGAAAATACCCAAGGGAAAAGTTAAAACTTACTTAGAAGTTGCTAAAGCCATTGGAAAACCTAAAGCTTTCAGGGCAGTTGCCAATGCAGTAGGTAAAAACCCCTATCCTCCTAAAATACCCTGTCACAGAGTGATCAGATCTGATGGTAGTCTCGGCGGTTACTCTGGAAAAGGTGGTATTAATGAAAAAAGGCGGTTATTGAGATCCGAAAAGATCTTCATTAAATAACCTTTTTGATATACCTAATCATTAAATTAATGTTATAAATAAACGCTTTTAAGCTATTTTAACCCTTTTTACCATAAATAGTATTATGCACCCTTCAGTTGTACTAGATATCGATCTTTGCTTAAAATAAGGTGCTCTATGGCCGTTTAAACCGCATATTCTGATAATGCATTGCTCTAGTTTTCAATAATACCAATACTTTTAGAAGATAGTAAAAATGGTGTTTTTTTCAATTATTTTCGCTCACCTTCTGTGCTTTAATATTAATTTTTGATATTAGAATGTTTTAATCGCTATAAAAGTGTTGATATTAAACAATTTTAATCAATCATAAGATATTTGATTTATTGATATAAACTTTATTTATATAAAATTGAATATTGGATTAATGTTTAACTTATTATCTCTAATTATTGAGAATAATTAAGTATATAGTAATGTTTTTTTTACTATATTATAATTATATTTATTATTTTAATAATCTAAATTAATTAATAATTACAATTGTTTAATATAATTATTTAATGTAATACATTATTATATAGTAAAAAATTTATTACTATTAATTTAACTTGCTTAGATAGTATTCTCTCCTAGAAATATATAGACCACTTAAAACTATAATGAAAAGACCTAAATAAGTCCAATTATCAGGAAGCTCATGGAAAAAATAGTAACTAATAATGATATTAGTAATAATCTCTGTGTAGCCTAAAGGAGCTAATTTAGAGGCATCGGCATATTTGAGTGATAAAATGATAAAAAGATGCGCTACAGAGGCTATGAGGCCGATTATGGCCATCATAATCCACTCATTTGGGGTTGGATTAACCCAAACTGAAGGCATAAATACACTAATTATTGCTAACCCTACTACACCTGTAAATAAAAGCGTCAAAAGTGAATTATCTGAAGTACTTAGCTTTCGAGTTATTACCAAATAGAACCCATAACAAATACCACAAGCTAAGGCTGCTAATGTAGCTAAATTAACGTCTATAAAGCCTGGTCTAATAACTATTAGAGTACCTAAAAAACCTACAAGAACTGCTGACCACCTTCTAATACCAACTTTTTCACCTAAAAAAAACGGAGACAAAGCTGTACAGGTTATTGGAGCAACAAATGCAAGGGTTAATGCTTTAGGTAATGATATAATTGATATTGAATAAAAAAAACATAATGTAGAAAAAGCTAAAATAATACCTCTTATCAGTTGTAGTTTTGGTCTTTTACTCCAAACTAAAGTCTCTCTGTAAAAAAAAACCATCAATGAAAGTGTAAAAACAACAGTAAAAAAATACCTAGCCCATGTTATTTGAAAAACATCCATAGAAATACTTAAATGTTTTGCAAAAGCATCCATTACTGGAACAATCATCCATGCAGATGCATTTAAAA
>Ga0315339_1002171_pt1 | contig 15330 bp, 13 predicted proteins | sample ASW17metaG_FD_204514 | JGI IMG/M metagenome (GOLD analysis project Ga0315339, IMG submission 204514) | Ammonia-oxidizing marine archaeal communities from Pacific Ocean, United States - ASW #17 | ecosystem: Environmental > Aquatic > Marine > Oceanic | place: USA: California | collected 2016-12-05
CCCTAACGGGTGCCCTCAGGCTACGTTCCAGCCGTCCCACAAAAACTCAAAGCAAACCCTTGGATCCATCTCCAACTGGTCTAGTTTTACTCCGCCGAAGTGGTCTAATTTTGCTCCGCCCTTGACACCGGGAGTCTCCGGATCAGAAAAAATCTGAACAAAGTTTCTGGGGTTGGTGTGATCCCAATGTCCGGGACCTGTACCTCCGGTTCTCTCTGCCCGCCGAAAACGGCCCAGATCCTAACTTAGAAAGTGGTACACCTTGTGGGGGTAGGTCACGTTGACCGGTTGATCCGGCAGTTGTTCACGCCACCTATCGAAATCGCGCTAGAATCGGCGTGTCGTGAACGGATCGGACTCCGCTACCAAAGACGCGGTGCCGGCGCCAAAACTCGAGCGTCCGAGGTCTCTTGGGCGATGGGCTCAACTCGTCGTAGTAAATCTCGTCATTCTCCTGACGTTGGGCGCTCTCATCGAGGGGGCTGCTAGCGGCGTGCTCGTGGTCTATAACGGTGTGTTTAGGCGGGCTGATCTGGCAGAGCGCAAGCATACCGAGTATGACGAGGACCTCGGGTGGATCAACAAGCCCAACGTATCCATCCCGAACTTGTACGGGCCCGGAATCGCTCTGAATACCAACTCTCTGAGACTCCGAGCTAGCACAGAGTTTTCTACTAGTGTGCCCGCTGGGAAAGTCCGGATCGTCTGCTCCGGGGACTCCTTCACGCTCGGGTACGGCGTCGCCGACCAAGAGACTTGGTGCCACGTGCTTTCACAGCTCGATACGCGGCTCGAGACCGCCAACATGGGTCAGGGTGGCTATGGTGTCGATCAGGCGTATCTGTGGTACCGACGCGATGGCGCCCGGCTCGATCATGATATGCAGGTCTTCGCCTTTATCACCTACGATTTTGAACGGATGATGCAAGCCCGCTTTTTAGGATATCCCAAGCCGCTCCTGAGGATCCGCGATGCTCAGCTAGTGACCACGAATGTGCCCGTGCCTCGGGGACTCAGCACAGGGCTGGTTCGCAGCCTTTCAAGTGTCCTGTTGGAGTTGCGGATCACGCGCCTGTTGGCAACATTCAGCCGGCGAGCAGGGTGGGGAAACTCTGAAGAAGACGGAGTTCGAGAGACTGAACAACTCGCGCGAGATATCGTGTCACTAATCCTCGATGATCTCGAGAGATTAAACGAGGAACGGAATAGTCAGCTCGTGCTAGTACACCTGCCCACAGCAGAGGACTACCTGGGAAGCTCATCCGGTCGCTGGCGGTCCTTCCTTGAGCAGGAGGCGGTGAGGAGAAGTATCCCCTACGTGTACTTAATCGAAGAACTGCGGCAGCTTCCACGGGAAAGGCTGACTCAACTCTTCATTCCGCGCGGGGCTATCGATCATCCGGGTGCTGCGGGCCACTACACGGCCGAAGGGCACGACTTCGTCGCCGACGGGCTGATCCGGAGGCTTCAACAGCTCGCTCCGCTGGATTGAGATCCAGAAGGGCCAGCAAAGCCGCTCCGGCATTTTCACGAGCGCTTGAAGCCCTCGACTGGGTCGTTATTTGGTTGCAGTCCCTTTGGGGGTAGGGGGTTCAACGGGTGATTGTTTCGGTTTGAGGTGATTCTAGCAACCGAGGATGTCGATGCACTCTGGGATGCCATCTTGGGCGCCGGACCCTGCCTCTTCCTAGGTCCCTTCTTTCTATTCATGTTGTGGTGTGGATTCCAGCCTTAGTTGGCGTTAAGCCATTCGCGCATCTGTCACTCTTGGCGCTAGCCAGGGCCGATTTCTGGCCTCAGGGATACTCGAAAACACTCCAAAACCGGCCTTGGAAACTCGAATAGACCGCTGACAGCGGGGCAGGATGAGCCTGCTGCCGGGCCCAGGACGTACTAGTATAGTATTCGTACTATAAACATAGTAGGAGTGTCCCAAAAGTCCTCCAAAACGCACCGCGTGCCGGACTCCGGGGAGGGGTAAGGTCGCTAATCTGCACCCCGATGCGCTACAGGCCCTCAGAGGGCCAGGAAACGCATGTTCTCGGGGGGTATCCCTGCGCGTCTCTTCCTGGACAGAATCACATCCGAAAGGATTCTGGCGTATGTCTCAAAACGCCAGGGGGACGGCCTTCAGACGAGCAGCATCAATCGGGAGCTTCAGGTTCTCCGACGGATGTTTCGACTCTCCCAGGAATGGAACATCGTGGACAAGGCTTTGCCCAAGGTCAAGATGATACCGGGAGAGCGACATCGGGAACGCGTACTCTCCTTTGATGAAGAAGAGCAATTCCTACAAGAGGCATCTACTCTGGTCCGCGAAGTCAGTACCGTTCTGCTTGACTGCGGCTTGCGTCCTGAAGAGTGTTTCCGCCTTCGATGGGAGAATGTGACGGAAGACTGTCTAGAGATTCATTTTGGCAAGACAGGTGCAGCTCGTAGACGGATACCGATGACGCAGCGAGTAGCGGCAGTGCTGGAGATGCGCAGGGAAATGGCGGAATCAGACTGGGTGTTCCCCGCTCCCACGAAGAGCGGCCACATTGAACCGTCTAGTCTCAAGAAGCAGCACGCGAAGGCCCTTATTGACAGCAGGGTCTCTCCTTTCCCGCTGTACACGTTCCGGCATACGTGCCTGACCCGATGGGCTCCCCACATGGACCCGTGGACACTGGCCTATCTCGCTGGAAATCAGGACATGAACATCACGAAACGCTACGTTCACCCGCAGATAGAAACGATTCAGAAAGCGATGGAGAAGGTCCAGGGTGGGCACAAAATTGGGCACACCGCCCAATCTGTCGAGGTCTCCTCAGATCAACAACCCTTACAAGTTGCTGATTCAAAAGAGGTAAATGGCGCGCTCGACAGGATTCGAACCTGCGACCTTCTGGTCCGTAGCCAGACGCTCTATCCAGCTGAGCTACGAGCGCGTTCCTTCATTCTAAACGGTTTGCGGTCTGCGTGCGTTCGGGCAGGGTAACGTTTAGGGGTAACACTTTCGGCGACGAACTGCTCGATCTGTGCCGCTGTGTGCTCCCGATCATCCCCCGCATGAGAGTAGATTCCAAGCGTTGTACTGATGTCCGCGTGCCCAAGTTGAGCTTGTAGCACCTCAGGAGGCACTCCCGCTTGCCGTGCCCAGGTCGTGTAAGTATGACGCAGATCGTGCCAGGAAACCTCAGGTAGACCCAGTTCGCGACACACCGGCTTCACGTGCCTTGCCACCGCGTTGTGAAGGTCGATCGGTGAGTTCGTACGGATGCCGAAGACGAAGTCCCGAGGAGCAGTGAAGGGGGCAACACTCTGCCATTCCTCTAGTGCCGCTTGGACCGATTCGCCGATTGCCACTTCGCGCCTCGACCTCCGACTCTTGGGAGAACCCAACTCGCCGCGATAGGTTGTTTCATCGACCATGACCTTGCCCGGCCGCACGTCTTCCCATCGCAGCGCCTCAATCTCGCCCTTCCTCAGACCACCCAATACGGCCACCGTTACAACCGTGCTGTAGGGCAGAACTAGTTCCGGGACGAGTCGAAAGTACTGTTCAGGAATCAAGAGTCGCCTGTCTCGTACCGGGAGCTTCTCCGGCAATCGTACCTTCCCTGCTGCCGGGTTCGTCGCAATCCAGTCCCACTCAACCGCAATCGTTAGCAGCGCCCGGAGCCAGCATCTGAGGTTGCGCACCGACTTCGGAGACAACTGCCGACTGGCCACGGTGAGGAAGCGCTGAACATCCGCCTTCCCGATTACTGCCAGTGGTACCCGTCCGAACGCTGGTCCGATCCGTTGGAACGCCCATTCATACGAACGTTGCGTGGATGGTTTCAGAGTCGGCATGACAGAAACTCGCCATCGTGCAATCAATTGGTTCACGGTCTTGTCTGCGTGTTCGATTCCTGGTTCGACATCGTTGATGGGCTGTAGGAACTCCACTGCTGCTTTGCGGGCTTGGGTTAGTGTCATCGTGTCGATCGGTCCTAGACATTTCGTCCGTTGGACCCGCCGAATCATGCCATCAGGTTGGGCCTGATCTGTTCTGTATCTGATCTTCCATAGTTTGTTCTCCTTTCGTGGTTCGGGGAACTGTCCCCGTCGCCTGCGAGCCATATACCGCCACCTTTCCGGCTCGACGGCCTCTTCGCCGAAGGTCACAGATGAGCAGTTGTTAACCAAGGCATCCGAGTGGTTCGAAATCGACTACGCGACAGTCGACGACCCGAACGCGGCAGGAACTGTCAGTCAAACAGTTCTAAGAAACGGGGTTGGCCACGGCATTCTCGTCTGGTTTGAAGCGTGGATCGACAACATCGAACACTTCAGTGGCGGTCCAGATTCTGGTCTCGAAGTCTACGGCCATCTATTCTACCCGTGGACAAAGTCAATCGAACTGCGGAAAGGCGATCGCGTAGAGCTCAAGATCTCAGCTCGTTCTGCCGGAGATCGATACTACTGGAGCTGGTCCACTTTGGTCGAGAGCCCTGTCGGCCAAGAAAAGGCGCGGTTCCAGCAGACAACGTTCAATACCGAGTCGCCCTCACCTCGGCAACTCAAAAAGGCAGCATCGGCTACAGAACCGGCTTCCTAACTGAAAGCGTTTCTTACCTCGTTGTCACTAGTCCGGCTAGCCTACCGCCTCGACAGTAGGACCAAAGCCCTCCTCCGTCAGAGCCTTACGTAGCCGAGCAACGGCTCTTTTCTTTAGCCGCGCGACCCTGCTCTCATGCAGCGCCGTCTGCTCCGCAATCTGCCGCCCTTGGAGTCCGTTGATGTAATGAAGCGTAAGAATGTCTCGCTCGACCACGGGCAACTGGCGCATCGAAAGGAACAACTTGTGCCGAAGCTCTGACCGCTCAAGCTTCGCGAGCTGCTCGGCTGGATCCGCCGCATCAGGAGAAACGTTGTCTCCTTCTTGGTCGAGTTCCAGCAAGTTTGCTCCGCGCGTGTCGCAAATCCAACTACGGTACTCAGCAACCGATAATCCGAGCTCACTAGCAAGCTCGCTTTCCGTGGGGTAGCGCTTCAACTTCAGTTCAAGAGAAAACTCGGCCGACTCGATCTGCTTCACTCTATGGCGAACTTGGCGCGGGGGCCAGTCCTGATTCCGCAGCCAGTCGAGCATAGCTCCTCGAATTTTGTACTGCGCGAATGTTCTGAGTTGGGAACCAGCCGACGGATCAAATGAGTCAACCGCAGCGATTAGGCCAAGGGTGCCTGCACCCACGAGATCATCGAAAAGGGTGGTCTGCTTCCGAAAGCTCGGAAGTTGTTGAAATACCCGGCAGGCGATCGCCTCCACCTGGGACATGTGTTCCAAGATTCGGGACTCCCTGCCGACGGAAGTCTGCGTCATGTTGTGTGCTCCTGTTCACGACAACTCAAGGCCTAGCAGGCCACAGAAGCGTCGCGACAACAAGATCGTACGCGTGGATCACGATCTCCACAATCCGTCAGTCGTCCTGGTAAGACCTACCACCGAAGGGCTATCCAAAATGGCAAACTATTGATCCAGTACCAAACCACCCGGTCGCTACACACGTGGAGATAAGCACTCAAAAGCGCACATTGGCAGCCGGTGCTTTAGTAGACTATGCAACTGACCGAGGGGATATTTGATGAGCGATATCAGGCGCGAAAAAGTAGCTCTGATTACGGGAGTTACCGGACAAGACGGCTCGTACCTAAGTCGTTTCCTGCTCGAAAAGGGATACGAGGTCTACGGAATCATTCGACGGGCCAGCACGTTCAACACCAGCAGGCTTGACTCGATCTACGAAGACCCCCACAGCCCGTCCGCACGTCTTCACCTGCATTACGGTGACCTCACGGACGGAGCAGTACTCCGGCGCATTCTGAATGAGGTTCATCCCTCTGAGATCTACAATCTTGGAGCCCAATCTCACGTTCGCGTGTCTTTCGACCAACCCGAATACACAGCTGATGTGGTTGCCACGGGTGCTTTGCGTATTTTTGAGGCTGTGCGCGAATACATGGATCACGCAGGCCGCGCCATTCGCGTTTACCAAGCAGGCTCCTCAGAGATGTTTGGCTCAACCCCACCTCCTCAGTACGAGGCAACGCCGTTCCACCCTAGAAGCCCCTATGGGGTGAGCAAGGCTGCAGCTCATTGGTATGGCGTCAATTATCGCGAGGCATACCAACTATTTATCGCAAACGGAATCCTCTTTAATCACGAATCACCTGAGCGCGGCGAAACGTTTGTAACTCGCAAAGTCTCTCGCGCCGTTGGACGCATTTCGCAAGGGCTGCAAGATAAGCTCTACATGGGGAACCGCGAAGCACTACGCGATTGGGGATTCGCGGGTGACTATGTAGAGGCCATGTGGCTCATGCTCCAGCAGGCAGAGCCCGACGATTACGTTATTGCCACCGGCGAGTCACACTCGGTGCAAGAGTTTGTCGAGATGGCATTCGAAGCAGTCAACCTGGACTGGCGAAAGCACGTTGAGGATGACCCTCGGTATTTGCGGCCCAGCGAGGTTGATCACCTTCGCGGTGATCCGTCTAAGGCTCGTGAGCTGCTCGGCTGGAAACCGCGCATGACGTTCGAAAACTTGGTCCAGCACATGGTGGAAAGGGATCTGGAACTCGCTCGTAAAGAGAAACTGCTCGCGGAGAATGGGTTCCCGAGCTACTCCACCTCTCAGCCATGATCCAGTCCTCCAAGATCTACGTCGCCGGACATCGCGGGATGGTCGGATCGGCAGTCGTGCGTCGCCTGGAAAACGACGGGTTCTCCAACCTTGTGCTCCGAACGAGAGCCGAACTCGATCTGAGAAACCAGGCGGGTGTCGAGCAGTTCTTCACTGACGAGAAGCCGGAATACGTCTTCCTAGCAGCGGCCCGCGTCGGCGGCATTCAAGCCAATAATACTCGACGAGCAGAGTTTATTTACGACAATCTCGCAATTCAGACCAATGTGATCCATGCAGCGTGGCGGCAAGGAGTTACCAAGCTGGCCTTTCTGGGATCTTCCTGCATCTACCCCAGGGAGGCACCACAACCGATCAATGAAGACTACCTACTGACGGGCCCTCTGGAACCCACCAACGAGCCCTACGCCGTAGCAAAGATCGCCGGAATCGTGATGGCGCAAGCCTATCGCCAACAGTACGGGTTTAACGCTATCTGCTTGATGCCGACGAACCTCTACGGCCCCAACGACAACTACGACCTCGAAACATCGCACGTATTGCCAGCGCTACTGCGAAAATTCCACGAAGCGAAAAAGAGGGGTGAGCCTGAGGTTCAGGTCTGGGGGTCTGGCCGTCCGCGCCGCGAGTTCCTTCACGTCGATGACCTGGCGGACGCTACCGTACACCTCATGCAACGCTACGACGAAAGCGAGATCGTCAACATCGGCGTGGGTGAGGACATCGCCATCAGAGAACTGGCAGAGCTGATCGCTGAGTTTGTCGGATACTCTGGGCAGATTGTCTTCGATCCGACAAAACCCGATGGCACGCCACGAAAGTTGCTCGATGTGTCTCGGTTAGCAGCGCTCGGCTGGGTCGCGAAGATCGGTCTTCGAGATGGATTAGTCATGACCTACCAGGGCGCAGACGCTGAACTCAATCGTCCAGCTGACTGAGCTTCTCGGACTCGGCCATAGGCCGTCGACTCGCCAGCAACGGGCAGCCGTTGACCTGGAGCACCTCGTTGTTCACCGATAGAATCTGTAGCACTCCCAATGCTCACTCCAGATCGTCCCATCGTTGAACAGCCCGCGCCTCGAACGTCAACATTAGTTCGATAGTCCCCACTTGCTCTACTGAACAAACGAATCCCTCTGCAGCTATTCAAACACCAAGTAACCTACTTGCTCAGTTGTGTGGCGTCGCTCGGTGTCTCTCAGCTGAGCAATCGAGATGCTCTAGCGGTCTACGGTGGGCCAGGAGCGGCTACGGCGACGTTTATGAGGGAGAAAACTCCCCCGCCCTTGTGGCGGTCCTCTGGAGCGTTTAGAGGGAGTGAACCGAAGTCCATGTGGACATCCGTGTGGACATCCAGCGAATCGGCCTTTGCCGACAATAGCTAAACCGTTGAAAACAATGGTGGGCGGTCCGAGACTCGAACTCGGGACCTCCTGCTTGTAAGGTGTGGGGTCTAGGGTTCTTGGAGTGCTACGGAGCGTCACGGAGTGCCCTATCCATGCGGTCTGGCCCTGTGTTTGTAGCACTTCGTGATACTCCGTGCCAGTCGGTGAATGTCGGTGTCCCTCGCCTAGTTACGTCACAATTCACGTCACAACCTGTCGTTGTGGGAAGGAAGCCGATGCGCAGAGCCGCATCGAGCAAGGACAGGTCGACATGCTGTTCGATGCTATCTTGACGCAAGAAGAATGACTCTACCCAGGCTCCGGCCCACCGTCCGCGATCATCTCAAGCAGCTTGCGCAGGAGTTTGAAAAAGCTCTAGAAACCTGTACGTGTGCGGCCATCAAAGACTGCAAGGGCACCCCAACTCTCTCCGTCCAGAACTCCGAAGAACTCTTCGTAGGCAAGTTGCTAGCAGGGACATTCGGCCACGGCTCAAAACTCTTCCGCCCTGGCGATGTGGCGCCCATTGCCAAACGGGATTACAAGGAGCAGCGCTGGGAAATCGTTGGCGATGGGGACTTGTTCGTGGAGTGCTTTCGACCCCACGTAATTCGCCTGATCCGAGAGCATCTGAAAGCCTACCGGGAAATGTTGCCGGACCGTGAGTCGTTCTGTAATTCGTTGGACGAGATAAAGCGACATCTTGAGTCCGAATATTTTGGTGCCTGGTATTTCAGCCGCGACTTGCAATCGGAAATTGACGAGTGGGAAGAGCGCGCGTGGGAGGGAGAGACACGGCCTGAAATGGAACAGCTTCCCTCGGCCGATGACGCTCAGATGGTTGCTGCTTCCCGCAAGCCCGAGACCGCTGGGCCACGGAAGCGCACCGGGAGGAAACAGAACCCCGAAGTTGCGAAGCGCCGCGTGATAGTGGGCAACTGTAGCGGGACTGTTCTGGACGTTTGCAAAGTACTCGACTTTGGGGAATGCAAGCCGCCCTCGGAATGGGGGTCGGTCTTGTGGGAGGATGCCTACCGCAAGGACAGCGCTACCAGACAGAAGATTCACTCGCTCATCGACAGAGACCGGAGAGCCAATCAGAAGAAACACCACTAACGCAAATAATCCAAACAGTTTGCGTTAGTTGCCCCAATCGGCCTGCAAGCGCCTTGAGTATCAAGGACTTACCCGACGGCTCCAAAAAAAGACTCTCTTTCTCCGCTCCGAAGTGGTGCGTCGGGCGGAGGCTAAGAGGATGCAAAAGCTACTGTCCGTCGCCGACGCCGCCGAGCTAACTGGCGCGTCGGTGTCTTTTTGGAGGAAGCAGATAGCCAACCAATCCGTCCCTGTAGTCAAGGTTGGCCGGCTCGTTCGGCTTCGGCCGGCCGATATCGAGGATTACCTAGCGCGCCGCACGCGACCCGCACGCACTGGCGAAGACAGCACGGGCCAAGCGGCGGGTGCGGAGTGAGCGCGGAGCTTCTGGCCAGGGAGCTTCACGGACGGCGATCGAACCGAGGTTTCGTCGCCCGTTGCCCTGCCCACGACGACCACAGGCCCTCACTGAGTATCGACGACCGTAACGGACAGCTACTCGTGAAATGCCATGCGGGCTGCTCTCAGAAAGACATAATTGCCGCCCTTAGGTCTCGGAATTTGTGGCCTGAGGCGACGAGTCGTGAGCGAATCGTCGTTGCCACTTACGTCTACCGTGATGAGAACGGTGCGCCGCTCTTTCGCGTGTGCCGAACCGAACCTAAGGGGTTCTACCAGCAACGCCCAAGCGCCGGGTTGTGGGTCAACGGACTTGGGAAAACACGTCGGGTGCTCTATCGACTTCCCGAGGTGATCGAAGCGCCCATCGTGTTCCTGGTCGAGGGTGAGAAAGATGTCGAGACCCTACGGGAATGGGGATTTGTAGCGACGACGGTAGCTGGCGGTGCAAAGGCGAGGTGGTTGTCAGAGTATACCGACACGCTGCGAGGCCGCGAGGTAATTCTCATTCCTGACAATGACGGACCCGGCTGGCAACGCGCTGTCGAACTTTCTCATGAGTTGGCAGGCAAGGTGGGACGACTGGTAGTGTTGAACGAACTTCCACGAGACGTTAAGGACATCAGCGAGTGGTTTCAAGCGGGGCATTCCGAAACCGAGTTGATCGCCATCTTGGAGGGCGTCCATGCCACTTAAGGTGGATAGCCCCGCAGCAGTTGCTCAGGTGGAGAACGAAGCTGCCAAACGCGGCGCACTGCGGGTGGTTAAAGCGGATGATCCGCAGGCTGACACACTACGGCAACTCGCCGAGCTTCCCTCGCTAGAATACGACCGCGTTCGCAAGGCCGAAGCAAAACGTCTGGGTATCCGTGTTGGGACTCTCGACTCGCAAGTCGCCAGCTTGCGCCCGGCATCCGAGAAATCGGGGCGCGAGACGCTACCCTTCAGTGAATCAGAGCCCTGGCCAGAGCCGGTTCGACTGGAGGAAATCCTCGACAACTTACTCTCGACTGCCCGGCGCTACATCGTGATGGACGAGCCCGCTCGCGTTGCGGTATGCCTCTGGTCGCTCCATAGCTACTGTTTAGAAGCGGCCAATGTGAGCCCCATACTCGCGATCCTGTCGCCTGAGAAGCGTTGCGGGAAAACGACACTTCTAGAGTTACTCGCATCTTTTGTTCTACGGCCATTGCCGACTGCGAACATTACGCCGGCAACGGTCTTTCGAGGAATCGAGAGTTATCGCCCCACGCTATTGGTTGATGAGGCCGATACATTCATCCGGAATTCAGACGAGTTGCGGGGAGTGCTCAATTCCGGGCATCGCCGGGCGACGGCGTTTGTCTTGCGGACATCAGGAGACGATTACGACGTCAAGGCTTTCTCCACCTGGTGCCCCAAGGCGATGGCAGCCATCGGCCAGTTACCCGAGACGCTGCAAGACCGTTCGATCGTCATATCGCTGCGACGGCGGGCTGCGAATGAGACGGTGGAGAGATTCCGCTTCGACAAGGTCGTCGCGACACTGGAGCCGATGCGCCAGAAGGCTGTCCGGTGGGCCGCCGATCACTGCGACGGTTTGAGTGCGGCTGAACCGGAAATCCCGCCAGGTCTAGACGACCGGGCCGCCGACAACTGGCGTCCGCTGCTAGCGATCGCGGATGCCTCATCACCGAAGTGGGCATATATGGCGCGGCAAGCGGCAATCAAGCTGTGCGCTTGCCGAGAAGCCGACGACGAAAGCGCCCGCACGCTACTGCTAGCCGACATCCACAAGTACTTCTCAGAGGTGGACAGCGATCGAATCACGTCAGCTGACCTCGCCGTGTGGCTGGGCAAGAGAGAGGAACGACCCTGGCCTGAGTGGAAGAACGGAAAGCCGATCACGCCTCGGCAGATTGCGCGGCTCCTGAAACCGTTCGGGATCGCGCCGTCATCAACGCGGTTCGGACAGACCACAGCGAAGGGTTACGACATATCCGGATTCCGGGATACCTTTGTCCGGTACCTCTCCGATTCATCCGTAACACCGTCACAACCCAATAAGGACGGGGTGTCTAGCGACTTTCGATCCGTAACACGCGACCATCCTGTTACGGATGAAAATTCACTCAAGACCAATAGCCATGGTGGTTGTGACGGTGTTACGGATCACTCAAGGGATACCAACGAACATTAGATGAAACGTATAGATATGGCTGGTACACACAAGTTCACTGCAAAAAAAGCGGCCGTTTTGGCGGCCTACCCGGAGTGTGGCACGATCACGCACGCTGCCCGTGCTGCCGGCGTTTCGAGAAGGATTCACTTCAAGTGGATGAAGTCTGATCCCCAATACCACGAGGCGTTCGAGGCCGCCCGCGATGAATTCACCGATCGGTTGGAAGCTGAAGCGGTGCGCCGAGCGCATGACGGGTGGACGGAGCCTGTCTTCTACCAGGGTGCCAAGTGTGGGGCGGTCCGCAGGTTCGACTCAACCATGCTGATCTTCCTGCTGAAGGCCAACCGGCCAGCCAAGTACCGTGAAACGATCCGCAAGGAGCATAGCGGCCCCAATGGTAGTGACATCACGTTCCGCGTCGTCTACGACGAGTAGGCGCGAACACAAGATCCACCTGCGGCGTCCCCATGCCAAGCAGCAGGCGTTCATCGACTCATCGAAGAAACGTCGCATCATCCGCGCCGGCCGTCGTGGCGGCAAGACAACCGGTATTGCAATTGCCTGCGTCTACGAGTTTTTGAAGTGTCGCCGCGTGCTCTACGGGGCTCCCACGGGCGATCAGATTGCAAAGTTCTGGGCGGAAGTCAAAAGTTCATTACGCGAACCACTCGACGCCGGAATCTTCATCAAGAACGAAACCTTTCATACGATTGAGATGCCAGGGACGGATATGCGTATCCGGGCTAAGACTTGCTGGAACGCCGACACCCTCCGCGGTGACTATGCCGACTTCCTCGTTCTCGATGAATGGCAACTGATGGCCGAGGACACCTGGGAGCAAGTCGGCGCACCGATGCTGCTCGACAACAACGGTGATGCGGTGTTCATCTATACGCCGCCGTCGCTTCATTCCCGCTCGGTGTCGAAAGCGAACGATCCGATGCACGCCGCCAAGCACTTCAAGCGTGCTCAGCAAGATCCACGGTACGACACGTTCCACTTCACCTCGCACGACAACCCGCACATCTCAACCGAAGCCTTAGAAGAGATCACCGGGGACATGACGGCGCTTTCCTACCGTCAAGAGGTTCTCGCCGAGGATGTAGAAGAGGCACCGGGGGCGCTGTGGACTCGCGAGACAATCGAGGCATCGCGGATATCACGGGCACCTGATTCACTGATCCGCATTGTTGTCGGTGTTGATCCGCCTGGGGGGGCTACCGAGTGCGGGATTGTGGCGGCTGGTATTGCGTTGTGTAAGTGCAAGGGATCAGAAGAAACGCATGGGTTCATCTTGGCTGATGACAGTCTTCGAGACTCCCCGGACAAGTGGGCCGCTCGTGTCGTCTCAACCTACAACCGACTCGACGCCGACAAGGTGCTAGGTGAGTCGAACTTCGGCGGGGACATGGTAGCGAACACGATCCGCACGGTAGAACCGGAGATCAGATACGAGGACGTGCACGCCTCACGCGGGAAGGCCGTCAGAGCCGAGCCGATGGCCGCACTATTCGAGCAGGGGAAGGTTCACCTCGTTGGCGAGTTCCCAGCGCTGGAATCGGAATTGACGGGGTGGGAACCGGGACGCGGGCAGAAGAGCCCGAACCGCCTGGACGCGATGGTCTGGGCGCTCACTTCCTTGATGAAGCAGCGCCGGACGATCTCGATGGCGTTGATTGAGTAGCTAGAACAGCTAGGGGTTTGCGACTCTGCCGGTGCTCCTTGGCCCACTCCCACGAGTGAAACCTCATGCGATCGCGATTTCGCATTCGGAATCCCAAGATGAGCGCTAGGCAGCGTTTCGTGGGTCTTTAGGTTCTTCCTCTGGATCTGGCGCGCTACGGGGCGTATGTGAGAAGCGCCTGGCCTTCGCCGGGCATGCTCGCGAGAGCCTCAGTGAGCTTCTCCTTGACATCGGCCGGTGGATCGGAGACGGATCTCTTCTCAAGTGGATCGTTGGCGATGTCGAAGAAGCGACCGTCGCCGTACAGCTTCCAGCGTTGGTCACGGACGAAGCGTATGGCCTGAGTTCTCTGGGGCATGGGATTGTAATAGGTGTAGAACCACTCCCGCGGGTCGCCGGGCTCACCCTTGAGCTGGGGCAGAAAGCTGCGACCGTCAAGCTGAGCGGGGATCTCCGCGCCCGCCACTTCGAGAAAGGTTGGCAGGAAGTCGGAAAAGTCAATCAAGTCGTCGGAGACCTGACCACCCGGGATCGTGTTGGGCCAAGAGCCGATCAGAGCTACGCGGTTGCCCGCATCAGTGGTCGTCCCCTTACCTCCCTGGATGATTTGGCCGCGGAGTTCGGACTGGAGCGACTGGTCGGTGCCGTTGTCACCGGTAAAGAGAATGAGAGTGCGGTCAGCAATGCCAAGCTCTTCGGTCTTGCTCACGATGCGACCGACCAGCTTGTCCATGTAGGTGACCATGTCCTCGAAATTCCGCTGCCTATCTGCACTGGAGGGATCGGCACTGTCGGGTGTGGGTACAAACGGGCTATGGACGAGGATCATGGGGTAGTACACGAGGAAGGGCCGGTCACGGTTGGTCTCCATGAAGTCGCGGATATAGGCGGTGACGATGTCGGGTCCGAATAGGTCCTTGGAGAATTGCTGGGTCTCGCCGTCGATGGTGAGCCTGGGCCCCCAGTAGCGCCCACCCAGGTTGTCAACTTGCCAGAGGCAATGGTGGTCGAAGCCGGCGTCAGCGGGCCAGGTTCCCTTGCCACGGAAACGTCCGGCCCCCAAAAGTTGCCACTTACCCGCCACCATGGTGCGATAGCCGGCGGCCTTCATGAGCTGTCCGAAGGTATGCTGGTCGCGGTTCAGCACCGAGAACGCGGAGTAGTTCCGCGCGTTGGACAGGCCGGTCATGAGCTTCACCCGGCTGGGCGTACACACGGGCTGGGAATAGGCGTGATTGAAGCGAATGCCGGAGGCAGCCATCCGATCCAGGTTCGGCGTGCTGTACTGGGCGCTGCCGTAGCTGCCGAAGCACTCATAGCCGACATCGTCGGCCATGATCATGATGATGTTGGGCTGGACCGGCCGCTTAGACGTGTACACCCACTGGGAGCAGCCCGATAGGACGGCGACAGCGCAAATAACGAGAGCGGCAACGAGGAACTTAGCAGCAGCCTCTCGTTCAAGCTTGGTGTCCTCGGCCTTATAGACCACACCCATTCCGCCCTCGCCGAGCTTCTCGGTGATCTTGTAGTGGGAGATGGTCTGGCCGATCACGTCGGACCGATTGTACCTCGAAACATAGATGTTGCGAACAACCGATGTCATGAATGATCACAATTCTTCGTCCCCAGGTACCTCAGACGGCTCGGCTTCGGTCCGCTGGGGCCGATGACCCATGCCCCTGCGGCGGGAGATTGGTGGTGAGAAATTTATTTCTCAGTGGCGATGCCGTTCGAGTGTCGCGTCGCGTCCGATCCGCCCGGGAGTGTAAGTGCTTTGTTTTCAGTAAGGACAGTTATTATGCAGAATTTCTGTTGATATTGACAGCCCTCAGGCGTACGCTTGAGTCATGAGCGAGCAAGTGAAGGCTTACGCATACCTCAGGGTTTCCAGCAATGGGCAGATACGCGGCGACGGGTTCCCCCGCCAGTCGA